>Ga0181526_10000154_pt1 | contig 72513 bp, 63 predicted proteins | sample PEATcosm2014_Bin_35_FD_119750 | JGI IMG/M metagenome (GOLD analysis project Ga0181526, IMG submission 119750) | Peatland microbial communities from MTU Mesocosm Facility, Houghton, MI, USA - PEATcosm2014_Bin06_30_metaG | ecosystem: Environmental > Terrestrial > Soil > Wetlands > Peat | place... | reverse complement strand
ATGCTTTCACTGGGCCTGCCAATGATTCTGATGGGCGACGAAGTGCGTCGTACCCAGCAGGGCAATAACAATGCCTATTGCCAAGACAGCGAGACTAGTTGGTTTGACTGGACGCTGGCCGCGAAGCATGCCGATGTACATCGGTTCCTAAAACTCATCAGCGGACACCGGCTTATGCGAGGGTTCGGGCCAGAACCTCAGGATGTCAGCCTGAACCAACTGTTGCGGACGGCAGATAAAACCTGGCATGGCGTAAGACTCGGGAGACCCGATTGGAGCGTCAGTTCGCACAGCCTGGCATTAAGCGTGCTGTCCCGAGACCAGAATCTAATCTTCTACCTGATTCTGAATGCTTACTGGGAACCACTCGAATTCGAGTTGCCGCCGAACGACGGCAACCCGTGGCATCGATGGATCGACACGGGCCTCGGTTCGCCTGACGACATTAGCGAATGGCAGTATGCTCCACCGGTTGCGGGCGGCGATTATCGTGCCGGACCGCGCTCCGTGGTCGCCCTTTATGCCATTGCCCGCGGCTGACCGGCTGCCCTACGAGTGTAGTCACAAAGGCTACCAGCCCCTCCTAAGGCTGTCGCAGTCGCAGTGGCCATCCATGCGAGCGCAGGTATAGCGAGCGCAGGCACGAACCAATTGAGCTTCCCCGTATAGACCACGAAGTGGAGAAATCGCCCCAAGCGACATGTCGTTGCCCGAAGGCTCCCCACAATCCCAGGCGGTCGGCAACGGCGGAGAGGAAAGAGAAACCTAAAGCTGCACGTAGAAAAACAGCAGCATAGCGCGCGATCTCAGTAGTTCGAGTCATGTCTCCTCTCAGGGCCATTTACGAAGTATCGGACGTTTGCACCTACCCATCCAATATAAGCGCGATCCCGCTCGCCTAAATTCCGCGGCGCAGGTCCAAGTGTTCGTGGCCCAGAATGGCAACAAGCGACGCCGCGGCGCGCCTCGCGAGAAAAGGCTTGTCCACACGAGTACGAGACTGTGAAAACTCGCGGCGGTGGGCCGCTCCGGCGGGCAGAAAACCGGCGCTTCCGTGTGAGTATCCCCGAGCCACTATTTCGTTTCACCAGCTCGCATGAGCCAACGCCGTGGTCGCATTTTCGGGCTTCGGCACGCCAGGGCCTAACAACAATTCGGTTACAGGCGAGGTGTACGTACGAAAGATTACACAGGAAGGCTCACTTGGTGACTTCGGGGTCTGGGCGCGGTGACAAAATAAAGAAATTAGGAGTCGCTTAAGAGGCGTACTTCGTCTGAGACGCGCCAGAGCAATAGCGTGGAGGTGGAGTTGTGGCTAACGGACCGCGAGATGATTTTCCGCTCGAGGAGTCGATTCCTCAGGGCGCGGCTTCTTTGGAGTCGATTCTCTGCACCGAAGAGTTGCGTCGCCGCCCCTGGCGCGCACCCGATTACGAGAAGGAGAACCGGGCCCTGGTGGCGTTGGCCGCCGCCATAGTGGACCCAAAGTCCAATATTCTCCAGACGTTTGCCGACACGATTCTGGAAGTCACCCAGTGCGATTCGGCCGGCCTAAGTCTGCTCACGAAAGACGGCGGAAAACGGTTCTACTGGCCGGCTATAGCCGGTGCATGGAAGCCGCACACCGGGGGCGGAACGCCGCGTAATTTCGGGCCCTGCGGAGACGTGCTGGATCGGGACTGTACGCTGCTATTCCGGCACTTTGAGCTGCGTTATCCCTATTTGCTGCCGGTTTCACCAGCCGCGGAGGAGTGCCTGCTGGTTCCGTTTTACGTCAAAGGCAAGGCGGTAGGGACGATATGGGCGATTATGCACAGTGATCGCCGCAAGTTCGACGCCGAAGATGAGCGCGTCATGACCGCGCTCGGACAGTTCGCCTCCCTGGCGTATCAAACTGTAGACTCAATCCAGGACCTCAGGATCGAAATCGCCGCACGTAAGAAGGCTGAAACAACGTTGCGTGAGTTAGCCAAGAGCTTGGAGGCCAAGATACAGCGTTTAGTCGAGGCGAATGTCATCGGGATTTTCAACTTTAACCTCGACGGCGCGATCACCGAGGCTAACGGAGCGTTTCTCCAGACGGTCCAATGCGTCCGGGAAGACCTCGTCACGGGCCGCGTGCGCTGGACGGACCTGACACCAGCGGAATGGAGCGATCGCGACGAACGGGCAGTAGTGGAGTTAAAGGCGGCCGGGATCTTCCAACCTTACGAGAAGGAGTACTTCCGGAAAAATGGAAGCCGCGTGCCTGTCCTGCTCGGTGGCGCACTGTTCGAGAAAGGCGGTAACGAGGGTGTCGCCTTCGTGCTAGATTTGAGCGAACAAAAGCGAGCTGGCGAGGCCTTACGAAGGCTTGAGCAACAGGCCCGGTCGACTGTCGATTCCGCTCTGGACGCCGTCGTTGCGATGGATGCGGATGGAACGATCACGGACTGGAACAAGCAGGCGGAGGACATTTTCGGGTGGCCCCGGCCGGAAGCCCTGGGCCGCCGAATGTCCGAAACAATCATTCCGATGCGATATCGTTTGTCGCATGAAAGAGGTCTGCGGCACTTTTTTGAAACCGGTCAAGGTCCGGTTCTGAACCGTCGCATCGAAATCACGGCTCTCCATCGCGACGGCAGGGAGTTTCCCGTCGAGCTATCGATCGCGCCGTTGAAATTCGGAGACACCTGGACTTTTAGCTCTTTTATTCGTGACATTAGTGACCGTAAGCGCTCCGAAGAGCAGTTGCGGACGAGCGAGCTGAACCTTCGAAGGATGACGGAAACGATTCCCGAGATGCTTTGGAGCGCTACTCCCGATGGTGCCGTAGACTACTGCAACACGCGTGTGCTCGACTACACTGGTCTGGCGCAAGATGAGGTCGCGGGCGCCGGTTGGATGAAGATGATTCATCCGGATGACGCCGGAAACATGGAGCAAGCATGGAATGGTTCGGTCCAGACCGGCAACCCATTTCAATTTGAATTTCGATGTCGGCGCGCGTCAGACGGAATGTACCGGTGGTGCGTATCCAGCGCTTTGCCGTTGCGCGGCTCCCATGGGGCCATTTTGAAGTGGTATGGCACGATTGTCGACTTTCACGATCGCCGGCAGGCTCAGGAAGATCTCCGCAACACCCAGGCAGAGCTCGCGCACGTGAATCGTGTAATGACCATGGGTGAGCTTACGGCGTCGATTGCTCACGAGGTGAGCCAGCCGCTCGCTGCGATCATCGCCAGTGGCGACAGTTGTACGGCGTGGTTGGCGAATGACCCTCCGAAATTGGACAGAGCTCGCGCCGCCGCAAGCAGGATGATTCAAGCCGCTACGCAAGCTAGCGAAACCGTGCAGCGTATTCGTACCGTATTCAAGAAGACCGTTCCAATAACTACTTCAGTAGACGTCAATGCGGTAATCGAAGAGACGATTTCTCTGGTGCACCATGAGACGAAGCGGCACAATATTTCCTTGGGCACCGAACTGGCCGCCAGTGTTCCATCAGTGAGTGCCGACCGGGTTCAATTGCAACAAGTCATTCTCAACCTGGTGATGAACGCCATTGAGTCCACGGCCAGTGTCGCTGGGGAACCTAAGCGGCTGCTGATTCAATCGGCGCTTTCAAATCCAGGCGAACTTCTGGTATCCGTAAAGGATACGGGACCCGGAATCGATGCAGGGCATGCGGATCGGCTGTTTGCGCCTTTCTTCACAACCAAGCCACAGGGCATTGGAATGGGATTACCGATCAGCCGATCGATCATTGAATCGCATGGCGGCCGGCTCTGGGCCGAGAAGAACGAGCCTCGTGGCGCTGTCTTCCATTTCATCCTGCCCACTGGAAGACCAGGCGAATGAGCGCCCCGGACTGTATGGTGTTCGTGGTCGATGACGATCTATTGGTTCGCGAGTCCCTGGCAGATTTACTGAGCTCGGCCGGTTTCGCGGTGCGAACGTTCGGGTCGGCGACAGAATTCATCCGCAGCCAACGCCCGGATGTTTCGGCCTGCTTGATTCTCGACATTGAACTGCCCGATTTCAGCGGCCTCGATCTGCAAACGGAACTGCTGAAATCAGGCGTCGAGATGCCCATCATCTTTCTCACCGGACACGGAGATATCCCGATGAGTGTGCGCGCGATGAAAGCGGGCGCCGTGGAGTTTTTGACGAAGCCGTTCCGCAAACAGCCGCTGTTCGACGCTGTCAAAGAAGCTCTAGTTCGCGATGGCGAGTTGCGGCGGCACAGATCGGAGACTTTGGAACTCCGAAACCGGCTCGGAACGCTGACTCCGCGTGAGCGACAAGTCCTCGCACTGGTTGTTACAGGCCTCTTGAACAAACAGATCGCCGGCGAACTCGGCACCACCGAGTTGACCATCAAGGTGCATCGCGGCCGCGTGATGCGCAAAATGGGCGCAGGGTCGCTAGCCGGCCTGGTTCGGATGGCCGAAAAACTCAAAATCTCTTCTGGACCGGGCGTGCTACCAAAGTAGAATAGACGCCGATCCGCGACCCTGCTAGCATCCCAATATAGAGGGATGACCCTTATCTGGGACGGCCAGTTGGGCGTGATGCGCGGAGGATTGAAGGGCAACATCGCGGTCATCGAGGATGACGTGTTGGTGCGTCAGACACTAGAGGACTGTATGGAATCGGCGGGATACGCTGTGGAGGGCTTCGGTTCGGCCGAGGAATTTTTGGCATCGGGATCTACCTGGAACGCGGCTTGCTTGATCGTCGACATACAATTGCCGGGCATTAACGGCCTGGAACTTCAGCACAAACTGGCTGGAGCTGATAACCGTGTGCCGATCGTATTCGTTAGCGCACAAAACGCGAATCGCGAAAAAGCGATGAGGCAGGGCGCCGCCGGGTTTCTTTCCAAGCCGTTCCGGCTGGAAGAGCTGCTGAAGATTATAGGCGGCGCGATCCGGCGCCAAACCGACTCCTTGTAAGCCACCCGCGGGCCTTCAGGCCAAATTTTCGAGTCTACGTATGAAAACGAGCGCGAGTCGTGCTCTGAGGAGGGGAAGATGTCATGCAGGTAAAAAGGTATTCAGACCATAAAGTCAAACGATTGCCACAACGTTGGGAAATTGGTGCTTGAGCGGACAAACGGAGGAATCCTTCAATGAATAGCAACGCAGGCGCTGCCACTCGGTTGGAAGGGGAGATGGTCGGACAAAGCCCCGCATTTCAACAAATCTTAAACCTGGTTCGCGTGATCGCGAAAAGCGACTCGGTCACGCTCATTCAAGGGGAAACCGGCACCGGAAAAGAAGTAATAGCCCACGCCATTCACAACCAAAGTGCGCGCAGTCACGGGCCGTTTGTAAAGTTAAACTGCGCCGCGATTCCCGGGCCCTTGCTGGAGAGCGAACTCTTCGGCCACGAACGGGGCGCATTCACGGGCGCGTGTGCGCAAACCAAAGGGCGATTTCAACAGGCGGACAAAGGCATACTCTTTCTCGACGAAATTGGCGACTTGCCGTTGGAGTTGCAACCCAAACTCCTGCGCGCCCTGCAGGACCAGGAATTCGAGCGATTGGGCAGCAGCCAGACGATTCGGGTCGACGTGCGAGTGGTGGCAGCCACTAATCAGGATCTCGCGCAGCTTGTCGCGAACAAGCAGTTTCGCGCAGACCTGTATTACCGGTTGAATGTAATTCCAATCTGCCTGCCCCCGCTGCGCGAGCGCGCCCAGGACATACCGTTGCTGGTCAAGCACTTCGTCAAGAAGCTTTCCGAGCGCCTTCATAAACCGATTGATGTGATTCCCGATGGAATGATCGATGTGCTCAAAGGGCATGACTGGCCGGGCAACATTCGCGAACTGCAGAATTTAATCGAGCGCGCGGTGGTCTTTTCGCCCGGCTCCGCGCTGCGTCTTCCGCTGGCGGATTTGAAGCAGATGACCAGGCAGCCGTCGGCGGCGACCTCGCGCACGCTTGCGGAGGCCGAGCGCGAGCACATCCTGGATGTATTGAAGCAAACCGATTGGCTGATCGGAGGGCGAAGTGGCGCGGCCATGCGGCTTGGCTTGCCGCGTACCACGCTGGTCTACAAGATGCGCAAGCTAGGAATTGAATCGCGCCGTTCGCAGCGTGAGCGGTCGCTGCCGCTGGCCGGCAATCCAGTCGAATGCCGGAATTCGGGCGTTGCGTCATGCGTAGCGGCCTTCTCTGGCCTGGCAGGCGACTCCAATTTGTTATCGGACTACTGACCTCGACAGCCCAGAAGTCAGCTTGGGCCGCGAAGGCCATTCACGATATCTTACTTAGGGTCCAGAGCACCCTGATGACCTGTCTTGGCGCGCCAGCTTACGCTGTCGATGAGAAACGGCTATTTCGATACGTCGGGTGCTTGCGGACCGGTAATGCGCCCCCTTGACAGGAGCCTTCGCTCCGCGAGAGTGGTATACCATCTCCGTCTTCTGCACCTGGTTGGCATCCTGGGGAAGTCTATCGGATGGGAGCGCAAGCTAATGGCGAATTATTTGACCGGCGCTTCGTAATTGCGGCAACAATCATTGGTGTTGCGTATGCCGCGATTGTTGTCACACTGGGTTGGGTCGCAGGGAAAGATGCCGCCGGTGTTGCCGGAGTCGCATTAACAGCTCTCGCCACAGGAGTGTTCAAGCAATTCGAAACTCTCCGTTTTCGCGCGATCGCGAAATCTGAACAGCGCGAGATAAGAGTACCTAAATTATCCGGCTGGAGAATCGGCATAATTTGCTGTACGTGTCTAGGCATCCAGGCGCTGTTTGGAGTGCTCGTGGCGTTGCTCTTGTCGGTCTTTCGTGTACCGGGCCTGTCTGGAAATGAAGATTCGATGGCGGCGCTATCAAATGCGCCGGCCGTCATTGAGACTGTCGGCGTTGCGGCGTTGGGCTTTCTAGCGGCTGGCTTTCTAATCACCCGAGCCTTTGGACTGTCTCTATACAGCGAGATCGTCATCGCCGCTTTCATTACTTCAGTGGCAGGCCGGCTCATTACCATTCTTGTACAACCAGGTTCAAGTGTTCGGATTGGTCCGAGCGACATTTGGTACGCGATGTTCTACCTCCTCTACGCGGCCACGGCTCTCTGCGGAGCGTGGCTAGGGTCGAGACGTTATTCGAAGAAGGCCCTCCCGTCGCACCCCGCAAAAAGAGATACTTAACAATAAAGCCGTACAATGCCGCAATGCGGGCCAGCCTTTCATTGTTGCGCTCGCGTCGCGAACACCATCGGGAAACACGCACGCAGTCGCAGTGCCCCCCGAGATAACCAAAAGCGGGAAAAAGGAGCTACGCTGAAACGGATCGCCATACCCAGTCCTATGAGCCGCCTGCCCCTGCTGGCCTGGTTACCCGCCATCGCGCTCTGCGCGCCACCGCCCGGCCCTATCCTGGACACCAGCTACCGCAACCCGCCCTACCGCCCGAAGACCCCTGACTGGGCCGCCAGCGTCTGTGGCGGGCGCCAGTATTTCAGGAACGAATATCCGCCCAATGAGTGGATGCAAGTACTCCAGCCCGCCTCGGAATCCGACGACGATCCGGTGGTTGCCGCCGGCGTGGTCCTCTCACCGTCGCTGTCGGAAAACGACGTGCCGTTCACACATCCATTCGGGCTCGACTGGCAATTTTTCATCGCTCTTGATCCGCGGTACGACGCGCTGCTGGCACCCGGCAATCTGGGCCCCGATTCCGAATTTGTGGATGCCACCCGGCACGCCGCCGTGCTGGGCCTGCCCGCGAAGAAGGGCGTGCTAGGAGTCGAAACCGATCAGGACTTGGTCCCGCCCGCCTACCGCGCCCGGGAAGGGGACCGTGTCGTCGTGCTGGGCCGCTGGATCGCTGACTGCGGTCACACCGATTTCCACGCCGAGATCCACCCGCCCCTGCTGTTGGTGACCGCGCGAGCGGCGGGCGGCGCGGCCACCGCCGTGTCGCTCATTAGCCGCCCCTGGCTGGTGGGCCAGCGCTTCCAGCCGGATGACGAGCCGATTCGCCAACATTTGCTCAACGAAGTCATCAAAGTCGAGACCTTCCGCTCCACCCGTGTAGAGGCGCATCCGCGAATCCTACCGCCGTTCTCGCGCCCCGCACGCATCGACTTTACCGTGAGACCGCCGCGGCGCCGCTCGCCGAAAGACCGGCTGGTGGTCTCCTACCATTTCACCGTGCGGCGCGGCGTCAACGTCGCGGTCTCCCACACCGGTTCCGACGCAGCCGCCGTGCGGATCGACTTGGACCCCGCTGCCTACCAGACCGCGCCCCTACCACGCAGGAAGGCTTGGAACCTGCCGGTCGCGTTTATCGGCCGCCAGACGGACGTGATCGATAAAATCCAACTTGCCAACCTGATCGGGCATCCGCTGGCCGGCCTGCTCTTGCAGCGCGACTGGCTCACGGATCGCTACGACGCGCCGGTGGCCGCCAGCCCGCATGACTCCGAAACTGGCACAACGCCGTATAACCTTGACGATGGGCAACCCTTCCCAATCTACGGTTGGATGCGCGTCGAATGGGAGCGCCACTAAGCGTCGAAACCGCCCCGGCGTGTTCAGCCGCGGCCCCAGCCGGGGTGGTCCGTCCGAGGTTCCGCCTTTATTCTTGTAAATCAAGGGCTCGGTGCACGTGGACCCCAATCCGGGCCGGCGATAGCTTCCGCCACGACGAATTAAGGCACTGCCTAATAGCGAGGCGACTGCGCTGAAGCCTTTTGCCGATACACGCCTTAGTCGCGTCAGTTCAGACAGTAACGCCGCCGGGTCTCACACCGCCGCCAGTTCGTACAAATATTCCACGTGCGACCGCGCCGCGCCATCCATGCCCTGAATCTTCGGATTGGCGGACTCGATCACGTAATATTCATCCGGCGCGTGCGCCCCGTTTCCGTGGCCCAGCCCGAAGTGACCGGCGGGCAGCCGCAGCGGATCTCCGGTGAACACAAACCCTGGCCACGAGCCGGCCAGCCGCGGCCAAAGAATCGGATCGATGCCGTTGCGCTTATATACAGCCACCGCTGCCCGCACGATCCCCGCGTCGGCCGGCGTGGTAGTCGGATCGTAGCCGCCGGTCATGTTCACTTCGATGTCCCCGAAGCCGCGCTTTTCCAGATGCGCCCGCAGTGCGGCGACGGCGCCCGCCGCCGTCATGTCCGGCACCAGCCGCATATCCAACTTCGCGGCCGCGCGATGTGGCAGGATCGTTTTGCCGCCAGGTCCCGTATATCCCGCCACCAGGCCTTCGATGTTCACGGTCGGCCGCGATGCGAACAATTCCAGTGCTTCCAGCCAGCCCACATCGTGCACCCAGTGTTGGACCCCCATCTGTTTCTTGGCGAGTTCTTCGCTCTGGCGTTTGGCGGCCTCGCGGATCAGCGCCTTGTCCGCGGCGCTGAGTGGACGCGCCTTGTCGGCAAAGCCGTCGATGGCCGGCGTGTGCCCGTCGGGTCCCACCAGAGTCGCCAGAGCCTGCACCAAGTGCCACGCCGGACTGTCGACGCGCGCCTCGTTGCTCGAATGCAGATCCTGTTTCGGACCACGGCCCCAACGTTCGCCGCTCGAGACCAACTCGACTTCAATCACGCCTTTGGCCCCCAGCGTGATGGTCACCGTACCATCCAGGGCCTGCTGCGGCATGGGCATATACACGCCCGTGCATTTGCGCAAAGCCGCCAGCACCTCTGGCCGGTGGACGATTTGCGGGAAGTGCGGCGATCCGATCTCTTCCTCGCCCTCGGCCACGAAAACCAGGTTCACAGGCAGCTTGCGCCCAGTGGCGCGAAAGGCGTGGAGTGCCGCCAGAAACGTGGCCTCCGGACCCTTCTGATTCACGGCGCCGCGGCCCACCATGATCTTGCCGAGCCCCGGTTTATCCACCAGCCGCGCCTCCCACGGCGGCGAAGACCATTCCGATGGGTCCACCTGCTTCACGTCGTACATGAAATAGATGCCCACCGTACGCGGCGCTCCGGCGTCCAGCGTAGCGAAAACCCCGGGCTGGCCCTCGCTGGGGACCTTGGTCACCTGCCCGCATCCGGCCTCGCGCAGCAGCCTCATCATCAGGTCGCAGCCCTCTTGCATCCCCCGGTTTTCGGCTGCGATGGATGGCTGCCGGATCCACTCCTGCAGGCGCGCTACCGCCTCGTCATGGCGCCTTTCAATCTCGGCGAACAGCGGCTTCAGTTCCGGACCATCGGCGCCCCGCGCCCGCCGGCCGGCCGCCAGCGCTACCCCTCCCGCGAAGATACTCTGCGCAAACATGCGTCGATTCATATCGCACGATTATCATGGCGCGAGCATCCAGGCGTCAAGCGGCATGCAACACTTGCTGTCGAGCGGCCCGTGATTTTGTCGTCTGCCAAGCGGAAGACTCCGCGCGCCCTGCCCGCATCGGCATAGAGGACGTTAATGCGTTACAAAACGGTGGTAGACGCAAACCCAGACTGCCTCAAGCTCGGCCTGCGATCTCTTGGGATGGTGTCGGAATCGAAGATCGCGATGGGCATGAGGGCACTATCGCGGCTCGACACTTCCACCGCGCAAAGTGTACTCAAGGGCTCACCTATTTTGCGCTCGGGCTGTCGTCGGCCTTCAGGTCGCCAATAGCGTATTGGATTCCAGCCAGCATGTGAGCGACAAAGGGACGCCAGAAGTACACCTTCTCGTCGTGACCGTGCGCCTCGTAGAATACGCGGCCGTTGCCCACGCGCTGGATGTAGCTCAACGCGTAGTCGCCGTCGGTGCGCTTGGTGGGTGCCGGCTCTTTGGCCTTGTCTTCCGCGCTCATCCTGCCGTAGTTGATACTAGTGAGAACATGAACCCGCTTGCGGCTGAATGAGTCCTGCGCGAACGTGTAGGTTTCATCGACGATCTCGAAGCCACGGGCCGGCAACATAGCAGTCAGGGGACTGTTTGGATCGTCCACTTTAACAGTGATCAGGGTCGGGTAGATCCAGTGGAATTTGAAAAAGCCGCCAATCATTTCGTTGAACTCAGGCCACGTGCCGGTCAGCGTAGGGACATTAGTATGGTAGCTATCGGTAGCGGCGTGGATGCCGGCCAGGCCCTTGCCGCCTTTGACAAAGTCAAGGAGCGCCCGCCTGCGAAGGTCCGTGGCAGCCTTGTCGTTCGGGTCATCCAGAAATTCGCCGGTGGTGCTGGCGAGGAAGATTGCATCATATTGCTTCAGGTTTTCAGGCGTGATCGCGGACGCGTCGTACGTGATGGTCGTCATCCAGGCGCCGGTCTTGTCTCCCAGGTATTCAACCATCTTCGCCGCCAACGGGATTGAAGTGTGCACCCAACCGACGGCTCGACCGAGGACCAGTACACGGCGCAGGCTTTGGGGAGTTGCGTAGGGCTTGTCGGGCAGCGCGGCCATCATGGCCGAGATGTCGGCCGGGTTGGCAAACTGTTTTTGTGGGCAGCCGCGGCTGAAGCCCCCGCTAAATCCTTCCGCTGGGCAAGTTGTGGATTTCGCAGGAGCGGCTGCCTGTTGTGCGAAATCCACGGGTTCGGTCCACAATATCGCGGTTAATGCCGCGCCGATTCCGAATGCCTTCAGTTTCATCATCGCATGTTCTCCGGAGTGTAGCCTGGATTAAAGACAATTATATCCTATGCTGTAATCGCCTATTTTGGCCCGGGTCCCCCGCAGACATTCTTCGCCAATTCTGCGTCTTCTGCTGGATGCTCGCACGGCCCTGGCAACGCCACATCGGCTACGGTGCGGGCTGCCACGATTCTAGTGCGCGATTCCGTCAGTTCCCCGATTACGAAACGGCCCTACAACATGGCCCTCGACGGGTTTGCGGCTGGTACGATCGGGAGCCGCGCCGCCGGCTTCTGCAAGGCCGTTGTCAGCGCGAGGCGCGAATCACTGGAAGACCGCGGCCTCGGCACTTCGTCGATCATCGTCCGCATGCCGGCCATCCGAAAGCTGGAGGTGGAGGCGGCCGACAACGGGCTGGCGCCCGAACTGACCGCCGGCATCCAACGCGTGAAGAGCCCGAAATCCATCGGCGCGTGCAGGGGGCCCGGGCTCAACCAGAAACAGGCCCAGCCGCTGCGGCAGGTAGACCACCTCTCCAGCCCGCCCGCGCTCGATCCACGCCAGCGGAAAATTCTGCGAGCGCTTCGGGCACCTCGCTGCCCGGCGATCGTGGAATGTACCTGCCCGCTTAATGGAGCGCTGCGAGTGCCGTCTTTCGCTGTTCTGCACCGCTACCAGCGTCTCGCACTCCCGCCCTACAGCGGACAGACCATGTGCTAGTTGGACGGGACAAACCACATGCCAACAACACCAAGTCTTCGCACGACTCGCCCCTTGCTTTCCTAAGTGTTCCGGCATACACTCTTAGCGCGGCCAAGCTGCCGCACAATATGGCAAAGGGAGAAACATCCAATCACATGAGACGCTTGTTATTGCTTTTGACGGTGTTGGTACTGGGGCTAGCCCCGCTGCTGGCGCAAGCCCCGGACACTACCTTCACGATCACCCTAAACGGTACGCTAGGCCCTATCATTTCGGGATCGGATCCGCTTGGCGGGAACGGCGCCACGGCTACCATGACAGCCAAGATCAACGAGTCCGCAACGCCCAGATCGAGCACCGCGACCTCGGCCACCTACACACTGCCCAAGGGCGCGGTCTCGGCTACCCTGAGCAATGGTATTAGCTTTACCAGCACCACGGCATGGACGATGAAGATCACTCTGGCAGCCAAATACGACACAGTGGTATTCTCCGGTGCTGGCCCGCTGGGTACAACGGTCTCGGCCACCAGCCTTTTGAAGGTGAATAGCTGGACCACGGCTGTACTCACACATCCAGCGCCGTTCGCTCCGAGTCCGCAGAACTTGACTCAGCCCCACAGCACGCTCAAATATACTCTAGCTGGGTCCAGTACGGTTTTGGGCTTTACAGGCACGATTTCAAACTGAACCGTTGCTAACGCCCGGACCTTGGCTCGAATTAGCCTGAGTCATCCTTAACATTTCAGGGGCCGGATCGTGCCCGGCCCCATTAGGCTCCTTCTCGTGCTTTCCAGCGCAATACCACATACGCTCGAACCGCGGCTCATCCTACAGACAATCGCAGACAGAGAAATTGCTTGCCAAGAGGATTACCGGTTCTGCGTCATGGCGCGGCCGGCGCGCCGGCAAGAACCGTTTCGAGTCTTCCAATCGCCGGGTAATGACTGCGCACCCAGGCCAGCCCGGCGAAAGCGCACACCATGGCGATCGCCACTACGGACCAGTAAGTCTTGGCCCCAGCCTGAATGACGAACGCACCGAACAGCGAACTCAGCAGACCCCCTAATCGCCCGATGGTCGCCGCGTACGCCACTCCGGTGGCGCGAACGCTGGTGGGGTACACGTGCGCCGCCAGCGCGTACATGGAGGTCTGGACGGCGTTGGCCAGCAGACCGTTGATCCCAAGGCATGCGATCAGCAGGACGTGATCGCCATGCGCCTGAATCGGGACCACCAGCAGCGCCAACGCGCTCCCGGCACAAGCCAGCGCGCCGGAGAGCAGTGGCCTGCGCGACCCCAGGATAGTCACTAGCATGGCCCACACCAATACGCCGAGCACTCCGCCGAAATTGTAGGCTGCCAGCCCTGTGCTGGCTATGGCGAGATTCAGACCCTGTGAGGTCAGCATCGCCGGCAGCCAGCCAAATATCAGGTACACGGATCCGAGGCTGGAGAAAAAAGCGATCCACAGGCCCGCTGTATCGCGAGCTAGCCCGGAGTGGAATAAGCTCCGCAACGACGCACGAGCCGCGCCTTGGCGTTCTCCACTATCTTCGAACGCGGCTCCGGCCGGTACGGCGTGCCCCATGCTGGTCAGCAGGCTGGCGAGCCGCGGCCACAGCGCGGGCCGCCGTGCCAGAAATCGCGGCGATTCGGGAAGGCTCGCCCAAAGGGCCACCGCTAAGAGCAGCGGCAGGACGCCGCCGATCGCATAAAGCCCCCGCCACCCGAATTTCGGCAGCACCCAGGCGGCCAGCAGACCGCCCAGCATTCCGCCCAGGGGAAAGCAGACCAGTGTGAGTTTTACGGCCGTCGCGCGCCGGCGTAGTGGCGCAAACTCCGCAGTCAAGGCGCTGGCGTTCGGCAGAGCGCCGCCGGTACCCATACCGGTTACGAAACGCAATAGAGTGAGTCCCGCAAACCCGTGGACAAGCGCGGTCGCGATGGTGGCCAGTCCGAAAGCTACCACGCAACCGATGAGCGCTATTCGGCGGCCGAAGCGATCGCCGCAGTAGCCCGCCAGCGGACCTCCCACTGCCATCCCGGCCAGCCCAATCGCCAGCACCGGACCGAAATCGCCGCGCGCTACGTGCCACTCCCGGATCAGCGAGGGGATGGCAAAGCCGAGGATCTGAATGTCGAAACCATCGAAGATGACCGCCAGCGCCGCAAGCGCGGTCAGCAGTTTCTGATAGGTCGACCAGGAGCTGCGATCAAGCAGCGCCGCGACATCGAAGGTCTCGTTTGTTCGGCTCACGGTTTGCGCAGGCTCTCCGGAAGGCGTCCTGTGTAGGCCCCCGCGGGCATTTGGGCATTGTACACGAAATCGGTGCGTATTCGCGCGAAAAACAGGATATGCATGAGGCGTTACAATTTAGTGTAATGAAGCGCTGGCTACTGATGTTGATCGCTTTGGTCTTTGTGCTAGCCGCGGTAGCCGTTCGGAGTAGCGTTCGAACGATGGCGAGGAGAAAGCGGGAAATCGGCTACAAGGTTGAGCTCCGGACATATTCAGAGGCATTCCACCCAGGCATAACGCGCAAGGAACTGGAGGACTACTTGCGCTCAAGGAATACCAATTTCTCGTGGACGTACACCGCCTTTGGTGGAAGGACTGAGAGCCAGTACGCTGACCTCGTCAAGATCGGGGAAGAAACTGCCCCATGGTACTGCAGCGAGGAATACGTCTACGTAGCTTTCGAGTTCTCGGGCGTGGAGACATATAAGCAGAACGACTCGGACGTGCTGGAGAGGATCGAAATATTTCGACAAGACTCAGGCTGTCTCTGACGGCGGGAATACACTAGTTCCAGCATTCGAGCCGCGGTCGAGGAGCGAGCAAATAATCAGAAATGCTTGATTCCAGCAAATTGTCGGACCACTCTTCTGCTGATCGATCTAGGAAAACGGGGTTACCGGAAACTGTCCCCAAACGGCGATCTGGGAAATTGAGCCCGCCACTGGCCGTAACACGCGCGCTGCTAAGATTTGGGAGGGCCGACCGCGGATGTAGTTCAAGTTCGGCTTCTGGCCGCACGTCTGACCGTCGCGAGTGCATCGGATAAGTCGATATGCAAGGTCAGCTCCGGACCTTCACAACTTAAAACGAATCGAGGTCGCGACCGCTGACGACTCTCCCGGAGTAACCCTGCCCGATCTCCTTTTCCAGATCCACTCCTTCCCTTGGCCCGAAGTACAACTGGTGGTACAGGACCAGCAGCTTTGGCTTCGACCGCGCGGCGATAGCCGCCAGTTCAGAGGTGGATGTGTGAAAGCTGCTGTGATATTTTTGCGCCCCCGCAGGCAACCCGGCGAAGCGGACGGCAGAGTAGACTTCATGCACCAGGACATCGCAGCCCCGGCAGGCTTCCTCAATCGCGGGGCACGGGGACGTGTCCCCCGACAGCACAATCGTGCGGCCGCCAGCCTCGATGGCGTAGCCGAACGCCTGGCGCCACGAGCCATGCAGCACGGGGATCGCACGGACGGAGATGTGCGCGTCGTGGTATACGGGTCCCGCGGAGATTTCGTGTACGTTGACACCGGGGCCCTCGGGGTCCAGATGCTCCAGGCCGTGAGTGCGGACCTCTATATCGTCGCTGTAGGCCAGCTTCAGATGCTCCGTCATGGCAGCCGTGCCTTTCGGCCCGTAGACCTCCAGAGCCTCGCGGCGGCCGACCACCCACGGAGTCAGGATTACGTCTGCGTACCCCAGCGTATGGTCGGAATGTAAATGCGTCAGGAAAAGTCTCGTCAAATTCGGCGCTACCAGAGCCGGCATGCGGTACCGCTCGGCGGCCTCTTCGGCGCGGCGGACTACTCCCGCGCCCGCATCGAAAAGGTAAGCCTGCCCGCCGGTGACAATGGCAACCGCCGGGCCGGAACTAAGCGCGTCCGGTATCGGCGTGCCGGAACCGAGAATGATCACGCTAGCCGATTCGGAAGGAAACACGATGCGCGGCACGCCGGCGAGCGCCGACAGGGCGAGAGATCCTCGGCCGAGCAGTGATCGGCGGTTGATGAGCCGCAAGGTGTAGAATATCATCATTGCCGTGCGGCGGCGGTTACGTCAGGAACTCGCGCAAAACGGGGCGCCCCCGCGCCGCCCGAAATTTTGCGAGTTCTTACCTTTAAATGGCGGCGCGGGCATGCGCGCCCCTTTGCGCTAGGAGGACACCTCCCAAATTGGCAACTTCAATCGCGGCTGCGGCTTCCACGAGCAGTGCCGACCCGGGGCGCTGGCGTACCTTGGCCGTGGTCTTGTCGGCCTCCTTTCTGGTCACCTTCGACTTTTTTGTCGTGAATGTTGCGATCCCCTCGATCCGCGCGAGCCTCCACGCCTCGTTTGCCGACCTGCAACTGGTTATCGCCAGCTACGGGCTTACCTATTCCGTTCTTCTGATCTCGGGCGGCCGGCTGGGCGATATCTACGGGCGCAAGCGCATGTTCCTTTGCGGAATCGCCGGGTTCACCTCGGCTTCGCTTTTCTGCGGGATGGCGCCCAGTCCCGGTTTCCTCATTGCGAGCCGCGCCCTCCAGGGAAGCATGGCCGCCATGCTGTTTCCGCAAGTGCTGTCGTTGATCCAAGTGACGTTCCCCGTACATGAGCGGGCCAAGGCGTTTGGCTTTTTCGGCATGGTCGTGGGCACCGCATCCTTCTCCGGAAATGTGCTGGGCGGCTTGCTCGTCAGTGCTAATGTCTTAGGATTGGGCTGGCGGCCCATATTCCTGATTAATTTGCCTATCGGACTCATCGCCATATTGGCGGCTAGTCGAACGATCCGGGAATCGCGTTCGGCGAAGGCGCGCCGCCTGGACCTGGGAGGCGTCGCGTTGATAACCGCGTCGCTGTCTATGCTGCTCTATCCGCTCGTAAAAGGACGCGAAGCCGGGTGGCCCGCCTGGACGTATGCCTGCGCGGCGGCGTCGGTCCTGCTGCTGGCGCTGTTTGTGCGCTACGAACAAGGCGTCACCGAACGCGGCGGATCGCCACTGGTGGAGCTTTCGCTTTTCCACGATCGCGCCTTCGTGATCGGCCTTTCGAGCGCAGTATGTTTCTTCAGCACCACGGCGTCCTTTTTTTTGATCTCCACCATCTTCCTGCAGAACGGCCTCGGTTATAGCGCGCGGGACGCGGGGCTGACGTTCGGCTCTTTTGCGATTGCGTTTCTGTGCAGCTCGCTGGCTTCGGTGCGCGTGCAGCCTAAGCTCGGCAGCCGGATCATCAATGCGGGCGCCGCGCTTATGATGTGCGGCTTGGTCACATTGCTGTGGACGGCGCACACGCGCGGCGCCGCGTTAACAGGCCTCGAGCTCGCGCCCGCCCTCCTGATCTACGGCACGGGGCAAGGCTTCGTGATGCCCACGCTGATCAGCACGATCCTCATCAACATCAAGGGCCATGACGCCGGATCGGCTTCGGGCGTGCTGACCACCGTGCAGCAGTGCTCTTTCGCCACAGGGGTGGCCGCCATCGGTACCGTCTTCTTCAGCGCCCTGGGCGGACGGGCCGGCGCGGATGTCTTTGTCCACGCGCTTTACAAAGCCTTCTCGGTGAATATCTGCCTGCTCGGCGTCACATTCCTGCTCATCTTGCAAATCCCGCGCAACCCCGTCAAAGCGCGTGCTTAACTGTTTGGGATTCTGCGCCGAGGCAACCGCTCCCTCACGTTCGCGGCTCGGTATCGACATGCTGTTACTGAGCCGCGACCGTTAAGGGAGCGGTCTCCACTCGTCTGTGAACCCCCTGACAGATGTGCCATAATGCACATATCGTGAAACGATTATTGGTGTCTGTCCTCGCGTTCGGCCTGCTTGGCTTCGCAGCAGGCGACGAACCGCTGACCGTTACTCTTCTGCCGAACCTCCCCTCTCCTCAGAAGGTCGGAACAATCATCACCGTGGTGCCGCGGCTGGCGCATTCGACCCGCGCCACTTATGTCGCCCAATATAGCGTGAGCATCGACGGCGGCCCGTTCCACACGATCCGGGATTTCAGCCAGGATATGTTGTTCACCTGGTCGCCGGAACTCTACGAGCACGAAGCGCGCGTGCGCGTCGTAGTGCGAGACAACGACACCATGAAGACGGTCACGGCGGAGTTGCCCTTCCGCATCGTTTCCCGCATCAAGGACGGGCGGCCGGTGGTCACGCCTACGGCGCATCCGCTGGTGTCTTTGCTGAGCGCGCCGCCTTGCCCCGCAGGAAGCCAGTTCCGCGTGGAGTTTCGCAGGGTGGGAGATTCGTTTTCGAGCCACACCTCTAGCGAACCCTGCCGCGCCGGCCGCAGTAGCAACGTCTACGTAGCCGGAATGCGGGCCGATACCGATTATGAAATGCGGCCCGAGACCATCGGCGGGGCCACGGAACCGGGCGCCTGGATCGCCTTCCATACCGGCCTCCTGGACGGCAATTTCCCGCCGGTGAGCATTCCCACGCCGCGCGCCGGCGGCGCTCGCAGCGCCGACCAATTGCTCGTAAGCAGCATCGCAGGGGAGCCGTATCATAATCAGGCTACCGATCTGGAGGGCAACGTGGTCTGGACCCTGTCTTCGGGGGGCTTCCTGACCCGTGTCCTCCCTGGCGGCCGGTTCCTGGTGTTGGCCGAGGCGGCGAATTCCCAGAACGACATTAAGCGCTGGCAGGCAGTCCGGGAACTGGATCTGCTTGGCAATACCATCCGCGAAACGAATGCCAGCCGCGTGGCGGAACAGTTGGCCAGCCGCGGCATCCGTTCCAAATGTATGAAGGACGGCGAGCAGTGCGTTTCGGGATTCCATCACGAGGCCATCCGGCTGCCGAATGATCATACGCTGGTCATCGCCGGTCTCGAACGTATGTTTCCCGATGGCGCCCAAGGATCCAAGGACCCGGTGGATGTGATGGGAGACCTGGTAATCGACCTGAACCCGGACTTTCAGGTTGCCTGGGTCTGGAACTCTTTCGACCACATGGATGTGAACCGCAAGTCTCTGGGCGGAGAGAAATGCAAGCTGGGCCCCGGCAGCGACGGCTGTGCCTCGGTCTTCCTCGCCGAAACGGCCAATGGCTGGCTGCACAGCAATTCCTTGAATTACATTCCCGGTAGCGGCGATTTTCTGATCTCGATCCCGGAGCAGGACTGGGTGGTGAAGATCGATTACCAGGACGGCAAGGGGACCGGCAAAGTGCTTTGGCGGCTGGGATTGGAAGGAGACTTCAAGGCAAAGTCGGACGACTCATACCCATGGTTCTCTTACCAGCATGACGTAGGATTCGATCCCCCCGGATCGAATCGCCTGATTGTTTTTGACGACGGGGACCGGCGGAAGGAGAAGTTTCCTAAGTCCAACAACCGGGGCCAGGTTTGGGAGTTGGATGAGCAAGCGATGACCGCCACCCTGGTAGTGAACGCGGATTTGGGGGTGTATTCGCCGGCCGTCGGGTCCGCGCAATCGCTCTCCGGCGGCGGATATAGTTTTCAATCCGGCATGATCAATCTGCCCGTTGTTTCCACCCGCGAGACCGAGGTCGGGGCGGACGGCAAGATTGTCTACGCGCAGCAGTTTGACGCCGCCGTTGCGTATCGTAGTTTCCGGGTGCCGGATCTCTACACCGCCCCTCGTAAGTAAGGCACACCCGGTGATGCGGAAGTTTGCACTTGCGGCTCTCATGATGACCGGACTCACAGCGGCGCCAAGAGAGGTTTCGTTCCCTACTCCGGATGGTGGAGTAATCTGGGCTGATTTGTACGGCGCCGGAGACCGTGGCGTGGTGCTGGCCCACGGCGCGCGCTTCGACAAAGCCAGTTGGGCGAAGCAGGCCGAGGTTCTGGCGAAGGCTGGCTTCCGCGTCCTCGCCATTGATTTTCGCGGTTATGGGCAGTCGCGCGGCGGAGATAAATCCGCGCCCGGCAGCGGAGAGAAGTACGAAGATATTCTGGCGGCGGTACGATACCTTCGGGAAAACGGCGCTACGACCGTCAGTGTGATTGGCGCCAGCATGGGAGGCGGCGCCTCAGCCAACGCGGCGATTCACGCGCGCCCCGGCGAAATCGATCGCCTCGTTCTGCTGGCGCATGTGCCGGTGCAGGAGCCCGAGCGGCTTGTGGGCCCGAAGCTATTCGTCGTCAGCCGTGGCGATTCGCTCGCCGCCAAGGTCTCGGAACAATTCGAAAAGGCGCCGGAGCCCAAAGAGCTGTTGATCCTGGACGGCTCGGCCCACGCGCAGTTCCTCTTCGAGACCGATCAAGGGGAACGCCTGATGAACAAGATCTTGGATTTCTTGTCGAAACCATAATTGACAGCCGGTTGCAGCCTCGAAAACAATCGTGGTCTAATATCGGGATGCGATAGAAGGACGTGTGCAAGCGCACATGGTTTCGGATCTCGGAGAAACAGATAGAGGGGATAAAAGAATGACTGCCACGTCCGTGGCCTGGCCCAAGAAGACCAGAGAGCTGCAAACGCTGCACCTTGATTCCACGATTTGGAACGAGTTTCAGTTTCGGGATGACGATATCATCATTTCGACCTACGGCAAGTCCGGCACAACCTGGATGCAGCAGATCATTTCACAGATGCTCTTCGCAGGCGACACCGATCTGGACACACAGGCGATGTCGCCGTGGGTTGACTATGTGCTTCCGCCGAAAAAGGTGAAACTGCCCGCCCTGGAGGCGCAGGCGCACCGCCGCTTCGTGAAGACGCATCTGCCGGTGGATGCCCTGGTGTACTCGCCGCAGGCCAAGTATCTTTACATTGGCCGCGATGGCCGCGACGTCTTATGGAGTCTCTACAACCACCATTCGTCGGGCACCGAGGCCATGTACAATGGGCTGAATAACAGGCCCGGCCGGGTAGGCCCTCCGCTGGAACCTCCTCCGGCCGACATACGTGAATACTGGCGTGATTGGCTGGCGCGAGACGGATACCCCTACTGGCCTTTCTGGGACAACGTTCGCAGTTGGTGGGCGATCCGCAATCTTCCGAATATTCTGATGGTCCACTACGACGTTCTGCGCACAGAGATGCCCGAACAGATGCGGCGGATAGCCCGATTTCTGAACATCCCGATTGACGAGACGAAGTGGGACGCCATCGTCGAACACTGCACCTTCGACTGGATGCGGGAGCACGGCGAGAAGATTGTTCCAATGCGCGGGGCGCTGTGGGTAGGCGGCACCAAGACCTTTATGAACAAGGGAACGAGTGGGCGGTGGCGAGAGACCCTGACTGCGGCGGACTCGGCCGAATACGAGGCCCAAGCGCTAGCCGAATTGGGGCCGGAATGCGCTCGCTGGCTTGCGACCGGCGAGGATGTGGAGAACGGGCGAGGATCTCCTGATATGGCTGCTTGATTTGCCGTGCGCCGCCCGCGGCGTCGGAACTCAGAACTACGTTGCTTTCTGTCCGTTACTGCTTGTCCCAAACCATCGTTGCGCCATACGCCTTACCATCAGCGTTCGTACCCTTGATGGTGTTGGTCATTGTTTTGCCATCCTTCGAGACGACGCTCCGCCCAGTGACGCTGTACTTTCCGTCCTTCTTCTTTGCGCGGTAAGTGAGGGTATTTGCATTCACCTGTTTGATGGAGATGGTGTCATAGGGCGCACCCGTAACTGGCGATTCACTGCCGTCATACTTTGCGGCGTAGCTGGAATTAATCGTTGTGCCGCCAGTCTGCTCTCCGGTAGTGGTCACTTTTATCCCGCCGTCAGATGCTTCCCGCGTGGTACTGAGACTCTTGACCGGGGTGGATGGGCTGAACTTCGATTTCTCCATATTCAGCTTCCACGTCCCAAGCGAGTTGTCAGCCGCAAACGCTCCGATTGCGGTAGCCACGACACCGATGGCAATGTGGGTCAATATCTTTCGCATAGTGTATCCTTTCAGCCGGGGTTTCGATTTTCGAAACCAAGCTCGGGACAGTATACCTCCAACCGCCTCCGCTGTGTAGCGTTTCCAATTCTTGTCCGTCGTGGGAAGGCTTTCGCTGGCCCTCTCCCGGGTGCCGGTCAGATTCCCCCTGGTAGCAGCAGGCGAGCAGGAGTTGCGTTTCGAGCCAATATTCGCGGGGTAAGCCTCCCACTACATCCCAGCTTCGGACCACTGTGGCCAGGTGGAAGCCGCTCCGGGAGGTGTCTGACTTCGGCGTTCCGAACAAGCGGACCAGACACCGGTGGCCAAGCGCATTCAGGTTCTGGCGGTTACAGTGCCCCGCCGCGCGCGCAACTCATTCTTGCGGATCTTGCCCGTGGCCGTGCGTGGGAGCGCCCCGAACTCGACCTCCTTGGGACATTTGAAGTGCGCCAGGCGCGCGCGGCAGAATTCGATCAACTCTTCGGCCGTCGCCGTTTGCCCGTCCTTCAAGCCGATGTAGGCTTTCGGCACTTCGCCCCATTTCTCATCCGGCAGCGCGACTACCGCGGCCTCCAACACGGCCGGATGCTCGTACAACACCTTCTCCACTTCGATCGAAGAAATATTTTCACCGCCGGAAATCACGATGTCTTTCTTGCGGTCGCGCACCTCGATGTATCCGTTGGGATGCACCACCGCCAGGTCTCCCGAGTGAAACCATCCGCCACGAAATGCTTCTTCAGTGGCTTGCGGATTTTTGTAATACCCAAGCATCACGTTGTTGCCCCGCATGACCACTTCGCCCATGCTGTCGCCATCCGCTGGAATGTCGCGCATGTCGCCATCCACCACGCGCAGATCGGTGCCTGCGACCAGATACGGAACGCCCTGTCGCGCGCGGATCTGTGCGCGCTCCGGGGCGGGCAGCGCGTCCCACTCCGGATGCCACGCACAGATGGTGTGCGGTCCATAGGTCTCCGTCAAACCGTAGGCGTGGGCCAGGTCGGCGCCTATCTCCTCGGCCGCGCGTATGACCGCGGGCGATGGCGGCGCGCCGGCCGTCACGATCTTGAGGCCGCCGGTAAATCGGATGCCGTTCACCGCGCAGTACTCGGTGAGGGTGCCGACCACCACCGGCGCGCCGCACAAATGCGTCACTCCCTCGGCGTGGATCAGTTCCACAATCTTCCGCGGATCCACCTGCCGCAGGCACACGTGCCGCGCTCCCGCCGCCGTGACTGCCCATGGAAAGCACCAGCCGTTGCAGTGGAACAAAGGGAGCGTCCAGAGGTACACGGAACGGCAGGTGAGGCCATGTTCCAGCATTTCGCCGAGCGCATTCAGATACGCGCCACGGTGCGTGAACATTACGCCCTTTGGAAAGCCGGTGGTCCCGCTGGTGTAGTTGATCGCGACGCAACCGTCTTCCTCGGGTTCCGGCGCGGCAGCCACTGGGAAGACGCCTTGCGCCAGAAAGGCTTCGTAATCGGGGACCAGATGCGCGAGGTGCGGCAGCTCGCTACGCACTTTCTCGAGCGCCGGCGCAAGCTGCGGGTCGACGATGGCTACGCGCGCCTCGCAGTGATTCAGGATCCAGGCCAGCTCGGCCGCTTGCAAACGCGTGTTCAGCATCACCAGCACCGCGGACGCCAGCATCACGCCGAACTGTGCTTCGAGCGCCGACACGGTATTGGGTGCCAGCACCGCCACGCGGTCTCCCGGCGCTATGCCCAGAGCGCGCAGGGCGCTGGCTTGCCGGTGCACCCGCTCGTTGAACTGGGCATAGGTGAAGCGCCGCTCGCCATCCACGACGGCTGTGCGATCGGGGTACACCCAGGCGCTGCGGGACAGAAAATCCAGCGGTGTGAGAACGGATTTCATATTGGACTGGATTGTACAGCATTCCGCGCGCCGGCCGGAGGACCCTGTGTGACAATGGTCTTATGCCCAGGGTCACCGAACTGACCGTAAACGGAGCCCGGCGGCGTATTGACGCGGACCCCGAACGCACCCTGCTCAGCGTGTTGCGTGACGGCCTGGACCTCACCGGAACCAAGTACGGATGCGGCGAAGGCCAGTGTGGAGCTTGTACCGTCCTGCTGGACGGCCAGCCGGTCCGCTCGTGCATCACTCCCTTGAGCGCCGCTGCCGGAAAGCAAATCACCACTATCGAAGGGATTCACCACCCGCTGCAGGATGCCTTGCTGGAGGCGGATGCCATGCAGTGCGGCTATTGCACGCCGGGCATGATTGTCTCCGGCGTGGCGCTGCTGAACAAGAACCCGAACCCCAGCCGGGAGGAAATCGTGCGGCACATGAACGGCAATATATGCCGCTGCGGAACGTATCTTCGGATCATCGCCGCGATCCAGAAGGCGGCCCAATCCCATGCCTGAGCAAATTGAAACTGAGCGCTACGAACTCGCTGCGCGGCCGGCTTATCGCTTCGATTTGGATCGTCGCGATTTCATCGGATTGCTTGGCGGCGGGCTGCTGATAGTCTTCTCGGCAAGCGCGCAGGAGCGTGGGCGTTTCCGCCAGTCTGAACAGCTTCCGCAAGATTTGGATGCCTGGCTGCACATCGGCGAAGACGGCGCGGTGAGTGTCTACACCGGCAAGACGGAAGTGGGGCAGAACATTCGCACGTCGTTGAGCCAGGCGATTTCCGAAGAGCTTCACTGCCCCATCGGTTCCATCAAGCTGGTGATGGCCGACACTGCTTTGACGCCCTACGACATGGGAACTTTCGGCAGCCGCAGTACCCCCACCATGGCGCTGCAATTGCGCCGGGCGGCCGCTACGGCGCGCGAGACGCTGCTCGATCTGGCGGCGGAACAATGGATGGTCGATCGTGCCAAGCTAACCGTCGCGGATGGCAAGATCGTCAGCGTGGGCAAATCCGCCGGGTTCGGCGAACTCACCAAAGGCCAGAAGCTGACCAAAACGATCGGCCGTGAAGTGACCGTCGCGCGTCCGTTGGGGCAATCGGTCGCCAAGCTGGCAGCGCGCGATATCGTTACCGGAAAACGCAAATACGCCTCCGACATCACGCGTCCGGGAATGTTATACGGTCGCGTGCTGCGTCCGCCGGCATTCGGCGCGAGCTTGGTGAAGCTTGAAGCCGAGACTTTAACCGGCGTCACCGTGGTCCACGACGGCGATTTTGTGGGCGTCGCGGCCGCGGATACGCACGCCGCCGCAAATGCCTTGAGCCAGCTCAAAGCTGAGTGGAAACAGGCGCCGCAGCCCTCCGGAGACGAGCTTTACGAATATCTGAAGAAGACCGCCGGTGCGGCGGAGCCCGGCGAAGGGCAGACGCATGGATCAATCGAGGAAGGGCTGGCGGCCGCCGACGTGAAGCTGCACGCCACATACACCGTCGCCTACATCGCGCATGCGCCGCTCGAAACCCGCAACGCGGTTGCCGAGTGGGAGGAAGGCAAGCTCACCGTCTGGACGGGCACGCAGCGTCCGTTCGGCGTGCGGAGCGAGTTGGCCGCCGCCTTCAGCATCCCCGAAGATCGCATACGCGTGATCGTGCCGGACGCCGGCGCCGCATACGGCGGCAAGCACTCGGGGGAGTACGCAGTGGAAGCTGCGCGCCTGGCGAAGGCCGCCGGGAAGCCGGTCAAGGTGGTCTGGAGCCGCGAAGAAGAATTCACGTGGTCCTATTTCCGGCCGGCCGGAGTGATTGAAGTGTCGAGCGGCGTGCGCCGCGATGGGACTATTACCGCGTGGGATTTCCACAATTACAACTCGGGTGGGTCCGCGATTCAGGGCCTGTACGACATCCCCCATCAACGGAACGTTTTCCACCCGGCCAAATCGCCGCTGCGCCAGGGATCTTATCGCGGGCTGGCCGCCACCGCGAATCATTTCGCGCGCGAAAGTCACATTGACGAGCTGGCGCGCGAGCTTAAAATGGACCCGCTGGAATTCCGTTTGAAGAACATCAAGGACGCGCGGCTGCGGGCCGTGTTGCAGGCTGCCGCGGACCGCTTTGGATGGGGACACGGCAAAGGTATCGGCATCTCCTGCGGCTTTGAAAAGGGCAGCTATATTGCGACCTGCGCGCAAGTGGAGGCAGCCGCTGCTGATCGCATTCGCATTTTGCGCGTGGTCGAGGCGTTCGAGTGCGGCGCGGTAGTCAATCCGAATCATCTGAAGAACCAGATCGAAGGTGCCGTCGCGATGGCGGTGGGCGGCGCGCTGTTCGAGCATATACGCTTCAACGATGGGCGCATCCTGAATCCGCGCTTCTCGCTCTACCGAGTGCCGCGTTTCAGCGATATGCCGGAGATCGAGGCGGTGCTGGTCGACCGTCCGGATCTGCCCTCGGCGGGCGCTGGTGAAACCCCCATCGTGGGACTGGCGCCGGCGGTTGCCAACGCTATCTTCGATCTGAACGGGACACGGCTGCGCTCGATGCCTTTGCAATCGGCGCGCGAGGTACCGACAGCCGGGTGAGCGTTTCGCCCGCTCGCCCACTCCCCCGCTCGCAAGTGTACCGTTACTAATCCGCTCTGTACTGGTACGTACCTCTCAGTCACGCGCCGCGCCGCCAACCTTACAATCAACTTGTAAGTTATGCATAAGTTGATCATACGCGCCGCCATTTTCGCTTGCTTCGTGTCACTCTGCCTGCCTCTCCGCGCGAGCAGTATCGTCGTGACCGGGGATTCGCAGGTGGCCCTACAGCCAGGCGGCAGCCTCCTTTTCTACATCAGCTCGGATTACGCCTCCTACGCACCGGCTGGTTCTCCTTACCCCGGCCAAATCGATATCGTGTTGGGAGGCCTGCCCGAGTCCGGACCCGTGGCGTCCATCCCCGGAACTTCGGCTGTTTACACGCCGGGCGTGATGTTCAGCGGCACGTTGGAATCGCTCAATGGCGCGATCTCGATTCCGCTGATCGACCCCGATGCCGCGCGTCTCGGCCTGCCCGACGGCGACTTGGTTCTGGGTACGGGAGAACGTAGCGGCGGCTCGTACTCCGGCCCGATTTCCGATCTGACCGCGACGGCCGCCATCAGTTCGCCGGAAGCAGCAGAGCTGTTCGCCTCCGGTGAAGTCGTGCTGGACATCCGCGATTTGTCTGGAACCTTCACGTTCGGCTATCCCGGATCGACTATCGGCAGCGCATTCTCGGCCTCCCTGATCAGCCCGGACGGCACACTCAGCGTAGGAGCCATGTCCCCGAAAGTCGTATTCGCGCAAGCTCCCGAGCCCGGAACGATTGGCCTGCTGATTATCGGACTGACCATCGTCAGCCGACGCGCCATGCGGCGCTCGCGGGCCCGCTGAGGGCCCGCACCGCCAGTCCCACCACCCACCGCACAGCACCCGAGTATACTGGAATGTTGTTCCGCCGCCGCGGGCTTCGGCCTGCCGCGTCGGCGCCGCAGACGGCGATCGCTTTCGCCGCCTCCAGAGAATTCCAAATGAGTGCTATTGCGACCACCAGCCAATTGAATCGCGACATCGGGTTTTACCAGGCCAGCATCGGCAAGAAAGTGGTGATGGCCGTCACCGGCGTGATCCTGTTCGGATACGTGCTCGGCCACCTCATCGGCAATCTGCAGATCTATGCGCCGAACCCCGAGCAGATCAACAACTACGCCAAATTCCTGCACTCCCACGCGCTCCTGTTGTGGGTCGTGCGCGCCGGGTTATTTGCTTCCGTGGTGCTGCACATCACCGCCTCCTTGCAATTGTGGCTGCTCAAGCGGCGCGCGCGGCCGGTGGCCTACGTGAAGAAGGACGATCTCCCCACCAGCTACGCCGCGCGCACCATGATGTGGAGCGGCCCTATCATCGCGGCCTTCGTGATCTTTCATGTGCTGCACCTGACCACCGGCAGCGTGCTGCCGCTACAGGAAGGCAACGTGCGCGCCAACGTCATCGACGGATTCCAGCATCCCGCGGTGGCCATCTTTTATGTCATTGCCATCGCGCTGCTGTCGATGCATCTCTATCACGGCCTCTGGAGCATGTTTCAATCGCTGGGGCTGAGCCATCCGCGATACACGCCCATCCTAAAGAAATTCGCGGCGGTGTTCGCCTGGTTCGTCGCGATCGGCAACATTTCGATACCAGTCGCGGTGCTGACGGGCTGGCTGCAGTAGAGGAACGCATATGGAACTCGACTCCAAGATCCCTTCCGGCCCCATCGAGACACTCTGGGACCGGCACAAATTCGAGCTGAAGCTGGTGAATCCGGCCAACAAACGGAAGTACAACATCATCGTGGTGGGCTCGGGATTGGCGGGCGGATCCGCCGCGGCCACGCTGGCAGAGTTGGGATACAACGTACAGTGCTTTTGCTTCCAGGATTCGCCACGGCGCGCGCACTCGATCGCCGCGCAGGGCGGCATCAACGCAGCGAAGAATTATCATAGCGACGGCGACAGCGTTTTCCGCCTCTTCTACGACACGGTGAAGGGCGGCGACTTCCGCTCACGCGAGGCTAACGTCTACCGCCTGGCTCAGGTCAGCAACAACATCATCGATCAATGCGTGGCGCAGGGCATCCCGTTTGCCCGTGAGTACGGCGGTCTGCTGGACAATCGCTCCTTCGGCGGCGCGCAGGTTTCGCGTACCTTTTACGCGCGCGGCCAGACGGGCCAGCAATTGTTGCTCGGCGCGTACCAGGCGCTGGAGCGGCAGATCGGCGCCGGACAGGTGCAGATGTATCCGCGCACGGAAATGCTGGACCTGGTGACGATCGACGGTAACGCGCGCGGCATCATCACGCGCGACCTTATCACCGGCAAAGTCGAATCGCATGTGGCCGACGCGGTAGTGTTGGGAACCGGGGGCTATGGCAACGTGTATTACCTCTCAACCAACGCCAAGGGCTGCAATGCCACGGCCATCTGGCGCGCTTACAAGAAGGGCGCGCTGTTCGCCAATCCGTGCTTCACCCAGATCCACCCCACCTGCATTCCGGTCACCGGCGAGTATCAATCGAAGCTCACCTTGATGAGCGAATCGCTGCGGAACGACGGCCGCATATGGGTGCCGCTGAAGAAAGGCGATAAGCGCCCGCCCAACGATATCCCGGTGGAAGAACGCGACTACTTCCTGGAGCGCAAATATCCAAGCTTCGGCAATCTGGTGCCACGCGATGTGGCGTCGCGCAATGCGAAGGCGGTGTGCGACGAAGGCCGGGGCGTGGGCGAGTCCGGACTGGGCGTCTATCTGGATTTCCGCGCGGCCCTGGAACGTCTGGGCAAGCACGTCATAAAAGAGCGTTACGGCAACCTGTTCGACATGTACGAGCGCATTGCTGGCGAGGATCCGTACCAGGTTCCCATGCGCATCTATCCCGCCATTCACTACACCATGGGCGGGCTGTGGGTCGACTACAACTTGATGAGTACGATTCCCGGTTTGTATGTCATCGGCGAGGCCAACTTCTCCGATCATGGCGCGAATCGCCTGGGCGCGAGCGCGCTCATGCAGGGGCTGGCCGACGGCTACTTCATCCTGCCTTATACCATTGGCGATTATCTGGCTACTTCGAAATTGCCCAAGGTCGAGACCAGTCACGCGGCCTTCCGCGAAGCCGAAACGAATGTGGACTGCCGCACCAAGCGCCTGTTGGAGATCAAAGGCACGCGCTCGGTGGATTCGTTCCACCGCGACTTGGGCAAGCTGGTTTGGGAATACTGCGGGATGGCGCGCACCGCCGCGGGGCTCGAATACGCGCTGGAGAAGATCCCCGAATTGCGCGAGCAATATTGGCGCGACGTGAAAGTGCTGGGGACCGGCGAGGAGCTGAATCAGTCGCTCGAAAAAGCCGGGCGCGTGGGCGACTTCTTTGAGCTTGCCGAGCTGATGTGCCGCGATGCGTTGCAACGGAACGAATCCTGCGGCGGCCACTTCCGCGAAGAATATCAGACGCCCGATGGCGAGGCCTTGCGTAACGACACAGAGTATTCTTACGTGGCAGCCTGGCAGTTCCACGGCGATGGGCTGCCGGCCGAGCTGCACAAAGAGCCGCTGCACTTCGATTACGTGCACCCGAGTCAACGGAGCTACAAGTAAATGAATCTCACTCTGCACATCTGGCGGCAGCGCAATGCGAGCGAGAAGGGCCGCATGGCGCGGTACGAAGTCCGCGACGTGAATCCGGAGATGTCGTTCTTGGAGATGCTGGACGTGCTGAACGAAAGCCTCATCGCGAAGAACGAGGAACCGGTGGCCTTCGACCACGATTGCCGCGAGGGCATCTGCGGCATGTGCGGTTTCATGATAAACGGGGTGGCGCACGGCCCGCAGCGCGGTACTACGGTGTGCCAGTTGCACATGCGGCATTTTAGGGATGGCGATGAGCTGTACCTGGAGCCGTGGCGCGCGCGTGCATTCCCGATCGTCAAAGACCTGGTGGTGAACCGCGGCGCGTTCGACCGTATCATCGCCGCGGGAGGCTTCATCACGGCGCCCACGGGCAGCGCGCCCGACGGCAACGCGATTCTGGTCTCCAAAGAAGCCGCCGACCTGGCCATGGATGCGGCGGCTTGCATCGGCTGTGGCGCCTGCGTAGCCATGTGTCCGAATGCGGCGGCGGCGCTGTTCACAGGCGCCAAGATCATGCACTTGGGCACGCTGCCACAAGGCCAGCCGGAGCGCTACCGCCGAGCCGTCGCGATGGTCGCGCAGGCCAATCGGGAATTGTTCGGAAGCTGCACGAATATCGGGGAATGCGAGGCGGTGTGTCCGAAAGATATCAAGTTGGAAGCGATCGCCCGCATGAACCGGGATTTCTTGAAGGCGGTGGTGACAGGGCGCGGCGCGGCCGGTGACGAAGCTTAGCAGCCTTGAGTGCTCGTATCCGCCGAAGAGAGCGGCGTTTCCGGCGCCTATGCCCCGGAAGATTTTCGTCAAGCCAGCCGCGCTTGACCACAGGCACCTACGACAGACTTGGAGATGGAGGGCTAAAGGGTCCCTGGGTGGTGGTTGCCCCACATAATTCGGTGCACTGAAGGCCGGCTTCTCGTTCGGTGCTATCCTCAAAGCAAGGCACTCGGCAATGAGTCTCCCGAAGTCGTGGTGGGCCGGCATCATCTTACTCACCGCGTTGTGTGCCTTCCAGCAGCCATTCCGCGTATATCCCAGCCTGGAACCGTACGATGACGTGTCGCTGCCGGACGACTGGCGCGACAAGGCCGAATGGATCTTCGGCCGTTTGATGTACCCCAACCACCCCAACGCCCGTTTCGGGCGCTACGCGCGCTTTTATGGCGGTCGTGGCGACTGGCGCGAAGGGCACACAAGCTGGACGCAGGACTATCCGCGCGCGGACCGCCACTTTGCGCAGGCCATCCGCCGTTTGACCCGCATTCAGGCGCGGTCGGTGGAACAGCCCGTCAACCTGGACGACGGCGACGACGTTTACAATTACCCGTGGTTGTGCGCCGGGGAAATGGGCGATTGGAAACTCACCCGTGCCCAAGCCCAAGCCCTTCGCGAGTATCTTCTGCGGGGCGGCTTCCTCATGCTCGACGATTTCTGGGGAACCGAGGAGTGGGAGCGCTTCGAGGAGAGCATGCAACTCGTGTTTCCGGACCGTCCCGTCGTGGAAATCGATAGCAGCGACGCCATCTTCCACACCATTTACAATCTGGACGACCGCTATCAGGTTCCGGGCGAGTGGGCTTTGGCCCGCGGAACCACTTACCGCAACGACGGCGAGATACCCCACTGGCGCGGCATCTACGACGACCACGGCCGGGTGATGGTGGCCATCTCGTTCAACTCCGATATAGGAGACTCGTGGGAATGGGCGGACGATCCGCATTACCCGGAGGAGTATTCCGCGCTAGGAATCCGCATCGGCGTCAACTATGTGGTCTATGCTATGACGCATTGACATATGGGCACGAAACCAATTTCGGTTGCAATCGGCGTTTTTCTGATCGGAACTAAGCTCGGGCTGGGATGCACCTGCGGCGGCCCGGCGCCGGTGTGTTCGGTTTACTGGAGCACCCCCATCCTGTTTCTCGGACACGTGGTCGCCATCGACCACATTTACGACAACCCGCCCGAGGAAAGAACGGCCAACGGCAAGACTTTCACGATCATCGGTCCGGGACAGAATGTCGTTCACTTCGAGGTATCGAAATCTTATAAAGGCGACGTGACACACGAGGTAGTCGTCCACACCGCCGATCAAGGTTCGGCGTGCGCATACTCTTTCGAGACAGGCCACGACTATCTGGTCTACGCATTTGCCGGCAAGGATGGCGTTGTCAGCACCAGTCGCTGCACGCGGACGCATGAAGTAACGAGCCGGACCGACGATCCGGACATTCAATGGATAGAGGCTCTCCCGCACGCTCCACCGGGCAACTCCATCTCCGGCCAAATTTCGAGCCAACAGCTCAACGCCGACGGCGGATACGACACCTCCGCTCTAGCCGGCTTCGTCATTTCGATTCGCGGCCCGCAATCGAAGACCGTAGTATCCGACGCGAGTGGTAGGTTTAAGGCTGACGGTCTTCCACCGGGCCAGTACAGCGTGTCGGCAGCAGCTCCCGATCGATATTCCCCGTTCCCAAACTCCACTGTCACGCTCCAGGATCGCGGGTGCGCCGAGCTTTCCTGGAGCACGCGCGTGGATGGACACATCCGCGGGCAAGCGCTTTGCGCGGATGGCACACCGGCTTCCGGCGTTTACATGACTGCCAAGCTGGCGGATGCCAAACCCCACGAGCCGTGGACCTGGCAGGCGAGTTACACCTCGACTGCGGCCGACGGGAGTTTCGACTTCAGCCCACTCGCTCCCGGATCGTACGTCTTCGCCGCGAACATGGACTTTGCACCGCCGGATGGCAAGCCATACTATCGGAAGGCATTTTTTCCTGGAACGATCAAACGCGCGGAAGCTGGGATCGTGAGCGTCGGCGCGGGCCAAAAAGTCGACAACCTGAAATTTATTCTGCCGCCTGATCTGCCTCCGCCGTCGATCCACATTCCCGTTACCATACTGGGTTTCGATCGAAAGCCGGTCGCCCGGGCATTCGTGCTCGCGTCTGACGATATTTGGGATAACTCGGTGACGAACATTCAGGCGACCACTGACGAGAACGGAAGTGCGATCGTCACCCTGCGGCCGGGCGCGTACTATGACATCGAGGCATACGTGAATCTGCCCGATTTGTCGCAAGCCTGCGCGGAGCCGGCAGGCATCCTGACGAAAGATGGAGCAGCGCCATTGATCCTTGTGCTGAGCCACAATGTGGGCAATTGCCTGCCATTCAAGAAGCCGCGCGCGAACTGAAGCCAGGGGCCGCGTGGCGCGAGATTCAGGTCGCCTAATTCTTGACCGTGGGCGGAAGCGCACGGCGGCAAGCTGTTCAGAGAACCAATGCGGAAGGTGGTTGAAAAGGCGGATTGAACTCCCGCCGCAAGCTAAAGCTCGCGCCACGTCCAGGCGGAAGGCTCTCTGATATCGGTGACGGATCGCCCCGGTCCGCTCGCGCGGAAGCGTGCGCCACTACGCCGAATACCGCCGGACAATGGCCAACGCGGCGTCCAGCGCTTTCGCCCGCAGCGCGCCCGGCTCGACCGCCACGATCTCGCCGCCGAAGCTGAGCGCAAACTGCAGCGCTTCTTCTTCGGTATCGAAGCGCAGCCGCACGCGGACGGCGTCCCCTTCCGCGACTTCTTCTTCCAGCCGCCAGCCGCGGTACCGCACCCAGCGCATCACCGCCGGGCTCGCCAGGAAAGTTGCGTAATAGCGCGGCAGCTTCTCACGAAATTCCGCCGCCGAGCGCTCCCAGTAAACCGCCAGGTCGAATCCCGGCGGTCGGCGGGCGGGCAGCTCCAGAATTGCCGCTTCGCGAATACGCGACACGCGATAAGTGCGGGGCTCGCCCTCCACGCGCGCCACCAGATACCAGACGCTTCCCTTGGCCACCAGCCCCAGCGGATCGCCGGTCCGTTCGCCTTGCTCGCCGAGCACCCGAGTGTACTGGAAGCGAACCCGCCGCTCCCGCCAGAGCGCATCCAGCAGCACGGGCAGGCAGGCGAGCGATTCCGCGGGATCGCGCCAACCGCGCGTATCCACCAGAATCCGCTCCCGCGCGAAATCCGCCTGCTGGCGGGAGGCGGCCGGCAGCGACGCCTGCAGCTTGATCATCGCCGCATCGGCCTCCTGCTTCAACCCCAGATCCGCCATCAGCCGCGGTGGCCGCGCGAGAAACAGCGATTGGATCTCCGCCGCGTTGAGCCCGGTGAGCTTCGTCTGATAGCCTTCGAGCAGGCTCCAACCGCCGCCCGCGCCGCGCTCGGCCACCACCGGTACGCCGGAGCCGCTCAACGCCTCCATGTCCCGTAGAATGGTCCGCTCGGAGCACTCCAGGCGTTTGGCGAGGTCGCGGGCGGTAACTCGCCGGTGCACCTGCAGCAGCAGCAGGATCGAAAGCAGCCGGTCGGCGCGCATAGGAAGACTCTAGCAGGCGATTCGGCCATAACCAAAGCGAGTATATGGTTGTTCCCAATGTATGTGAGAAGATCGAGGCAACGTATCGCGTACTGAATCGAGGCGAGTATGAAGAACTGGTTCAGGAGGTTCATCCGCAGGGAGAGCGGCCAGGACCTGGTGGAATACACGCTGTTGGTAGCCCTCGTGGCGCTCGCGTGCACCGGCCTCTTCATGGGCACCGGCACAAATGCGAGCTCGGTCTGGTCCTCGGCCAATAGCGTACTGGCGCTTGCGAATTCTCCCACCACGTCTCCGACGTCCGGTGGCGGTGGTAACGGCGACGGCGGCGGCGGTGGCGGCGATCATGGTGGCCAAGGCGACGGCGGCGACGGGCATTGATCGCTAGTCTCCGAGTGGCCACGAGCCACTGAAACAAACCCAACCATCGAATCATGACGCGAATCATGACAATAGGTGTCAGGAATGGCGGCCTACGCTGCCATTATGAAGCCTTTGCATGGGAAAATCGCAGTAGTCACAGGGTCCAGCCGCGGAGCAGGGCGGGGAATCGCCCTCGCCTTGGGTGACGCCGGCGCCACTGTCTATGTCGCGGCGCGCACTTCGCGCGATGGAGCCAAGCCTGCCGACGGCGCGCCTGGCACGGTGGAAGATACCGCCGAGGAAGTCTGCGCGCGCGGCGGCCTGGGCATCCCGGTGCGCGCCGATCTAGGCAACGAAGAGGAGACGGCCGCTTTGTTCCGGCGTGTCGAAGAGGAGCAGGGCAGGCTCGACCTCATGGTGAATTCCGCCTGGGGTGCGAACTTCATAACAGTGTGGTCCAAGCGGTTTTGGGAGCTGAGCCCCGACATCTGGCGCGATATAGCCGGCACCATCAACGCCGCTTGGCTTGCCAGCGTACATGCCGCACGGATCATGGTGAAGCAGCGGCGCGGCCTCATCATTCACGTCACCGACAATTTGCATCCCGATGTGTCGGCGTATCGCGGACAGATTCTCTGGGATCTGGGCCACGAGTTCGTGAACCGCTTGGTAGCGGACATGAGCCGAGAACTCAAGAAATCTAAGGTGACGGCGGTGGGACTGAATCCGGGCTTCATGCGCACCGAGCGGGTGCTGATGCATATGCGCACCGAGGCCCTCAAGAAGCAGTTCCGTTTCGATCTCAGTGAATCGCCGGAATATGTTGGGCGCGCGGCGGCGGCGCTGGCGGCCGATCCTAATGCGTTCCGCAAGACGGGACAGTTGCTGTGGGCGGCGGAACTCGCGAAGGAGTATGGGTTCACCGATGTCGACGGGCGCTATATCCCGCTGTTCGATCCTAAGGCGCCCCAACAGCCGTACCCGAGCTAACCTCGTAGACCTTAATCCACAAGCCATGCCGCGACCAGTGGGCCACGGGCGTTACCGGTCTGCTCTGCATGTCCGGAATTGAGAGCTCCGGCTCGTAGCCGTAGAACCTGCGCCATATCTTACGCACCAGTTCGATGCGGGTCCAGCTCCATTCCGGGTCCCACATGCGAGAGAACAGCACGAAGATCCGCGCGTCGTGCCAGTCGAGCTTATCCACGCTGGATGCGGTGAAGTCGGGAAGGCTGTGGACGGGCAGAGCGCGGCTGACATAACCGAATTCGGGGCGGCTGAGCGCGGAGGTCAGGGGCCAAACGGTGGCGATGCGCGCTCCTGCATAGTTCCGCTCGACGAATTCCGCCGCGGCCTGCTGCAGCTTGACGAAGTCCGTAAAGGCCAGGTTGTTTTCGAAGGGAAAGGGATAGGGCGGATTCCAGAAGTTGCCCGCAATCAATCCGGCGAGCAAGGCAAGCTGGCAGGCAACCTTAAGCGCGGGCCGATAGGCCGACATGGCGGCGACCATCGCCGTGTATACGATGGGCAGCACCGGGAGCAGGTAGCGCTCCAGCATAGCGCCGCCAACCGCGCTGAGGAACAGCACGTGTATGCCGATCAGGAGCCAGGCGATACGCCAGGAGCGGGTGGAGAAGATCGTAGTGCCGGGTTGACAGGCGAAAGCGCCTGTCCCACCCCGCTGGCGAAGGTTTTGGAGGCGCGTGGGGCGGGCGCTTTCGTCTGCCAACCGGGTGCGGCTCGGCAGGCGGAACCGCCTGCTCCACCCCTGCAGGGAGAGGTTTCCTTTTGGTAGTGCCGGCGGTTCCGCCTGCGATCCGCGGCTCAGTGCGAGCAGAATCGCGATGGTCCCGATCCAGTGGAAATCCTGAAAGAAGAGGTAATACAGCCGGCGGCCCAGGGCAAACGCAAATCGTACCGGATGGAACGGGTAGTACAGGTTATACCGGGTGAATTCAGTGTTGCCGAACAGGTGCCCGGTACCGTGGGCCAGCACCGCCAGCCAGGCACCCAGCGCGAGTCCGGGCAACAGGAACCAACCGGCGTCCCGCGGGCGCTTCTCATACAACAGCCAGGCGCCGAACAGCAAGGGCACGATCAGACCGGTTTCCTTCACCAGGACGAGGGCCACGCAGACCACGGCGGCCAGCCGGGTCCTCTCCTGCAGAAACAGGAGCAGCGCCAGGCAGGTGAACAGCATGGCCGGCATATCCAGTTGCGCGAGCATGGCTTGCGCGAAGAACAGCGGAGAGGCGCAAAGCAGGATCACGGCCATGAAGGCCGGCGCGCCGGGCGCGTTGCGGCAAAGCTCGATAGCCAGCAGGAAGGCGACCAGGATTGCCACGGAGGCCACCAGCAGCATGGCGATGCGCGTCGCGAGCGGCGAGCAACCTGCGACGCTCCAGAACACGGCCAGGTACGCCATCACGCCCGGCGGATGCACGTTGGGAAGCGTGGAGTGCGGAATCCAGGCGCCGCTGCGAAAGATGTCCAGCGCGGCGGGCACGAACTGGCCCAACTCGTCCCAATAGTATGGCAAGCGCAGCAACGGCGCGTGCGTCAGGAAGGCGATGAAGGCGAACAGGGCCAAAAAGTACAGGTAGGTTTCCGGACGTATGTGCCGGCGCTCGACCGGCTCCAGCCTCACTGTACGGTCCCGCCCACCTGGTGCGGCTCGAGTTTGATCTCGCCGAAAGCCGTTTCGTACTGGGTGACGTTCTGCTGGAGCACGTTCAGCAACGCCTTGGCCTGCTGCGGACTAAGGAAGATCCCCTGGAAATTCTGGATGGTGACGCTATCCGTGGCGGTCTGGTTGACCAATCCGAAGAGCAAGAGGAAATCCCACAGGTTGACGCGAATCTGCACGCTGTTGGAATAGTTCTCCCGGTATTCGGGTGTGTTATTCATCTGGATCTTGGGCGGTTGCGGCTGCTGGCTCATAGAGCCATGGTGACATAACTGGCGGCTTTCGGCGCCTGGGCCGGGAGACCGGGGCCGCCGTTTGAAAATTCTTGTAAATTGGCGCAACCTCGCCGGAGTTTCAGCGTCCGATGTGTTGAGAGGGCATGGCGATGAAAGCACTTGTCGAGAACGGCGTCAGCGGCCAGGTACATTGCCCGATCTGCACCCACACGGTGCCGGCGGTCATAACTATGGTCGGTAAACGGGCGATAGTATCGCCCGGACAGAAGTGCCCGCGCTGCCAGGCTTCTTTGGATGTCGCGGTAGTTATGCAGATACCAGAGGCGGCCTGATAAACCTCGCAGTACTTTTTGGGATGGCGTACGGGCGTGCTCCGAGGTATAGTGTGTATACGGACTGGGAACCGAAATGAAACGGAAGCTGCCACTCAAATCCGAAGCGGTCATCGACCCCGAAATTCTGGAGGCGGCCAGACGGTCGCTGATGGTCGATAAATTCAAGAAACCGGGGAAATGCTCGGTGTGCGGGGCGGAGACTTCCGCTGGCCCGGGCGAACCGTTGTGCTGGGTGTGCCGGCGTCTGAAGATCAGCGCCTGGCGCGATATCGAACAGCAGATGCCCGTTCAGGAGTGAGCGGCGGCGACCGGGCTCCCGCGACCGGCTGCCAGCGCCCGCTGGTAAACGAAACCGGCGGCAATCACATCTTCCACCGCTAATCCATTCGATTTAAATAGCGTGATCTCTTCCGGATGGGTACGTGTTTGTGTGCGGCCCGATACGACATCCTTTAGTTCGACGAGGCGCGAGCTGCTCCAATCCTTGTCGTCGAACGCCATCAGGAGATCGCCCGATTCCATGCGCGCCTGCTCGATGGAATCCACTACAATCCAATTGGCTTGTCGAACAAGTTCGGCGGGGATTTCGCGGCGCCTGGCTTGATTGGAACCCATGGCATTGATGTGGGCTCCCGGCGCGATCCATTCCGCCGCTAGCACCGGTTCCTTGGCGAACGTGGCAGTCACCACGATTTGGGCTTTGCGAACGGCTTGCTCGGCCGTGTCGACAGCGTGCACCGGCGTACCGAAACGCTCCGTGGTCTCGGCGGCGAAGGCGGCGCGTTTGGCGGGATCGCGGCTCCAGACGCGCACATCCGCGATCTTTCGCACGGCGAGCATGGCCTCGAGCTGCGTGCGCGCCTGAAATCCGCTGCCGATAATGGCTAGCGTGCGGGCATCCTCGCGCGCCAGGAACTTGGTGGCGAGACCGCTGGCGGCGCCGGTGCGAATCTGCCCAAGATGGTTGGCTTCCACCAGCGCCAGCGGCTGGGCATCCACGGCGCGGTAGAGCAGGAACAGGAAATGCGCGCCGTAGCGGGGATTGGTGGCATAGACCTTGGCGCCGTAGTATTCGCCATCGCCGGCGGCCATGTAGTGCAGCACCGATCCGGTGGGCAGGATCAAGCGCCGCCGCGGCTGATTGACGGCCTCACCGCTGGCCATGCGCGCAAAGGCCGACTGCATCAGCTCGATACAGTCCGGCATGGGCAACAGATCGCGTACGTCTTTCTCGGTCAGGTAAAGTATGCTCACTTGTGGGCCTCGATTGTTTGCGCCACATCCTCCCACTCCGTCATCAGATCGATGAGATCGGTGCGGCGGGCATTCAGAAGGTCGTTCACGCGCATGGTTTCCTCGGCACTCGTGAAGTTCGCCAAGGCGCGTTCGTAGTCGGCGATTTCGACTTCCAGGCGGGTGACTTCGTCTTCGATCTCGCGGCGGCGCTGCTTCATTTGGCGGAGTTTGATGGGATTGAGGCGGGCGGCCTTTCGGCCACTGGTGCTAGGTGCTGGGTGCTGGGTGCTGGGTTTCTGTGGCTGGTGTTTAGTGGCTGGTGGTTGGTGGTTTTGTTTGGCCGGCTCCGGCGTGGGCTGGGCGGCTTCGACCTGCTTACCTTCCTTGCGCCACACGTAATCTTCGTAGTTGCCGGGGAAGACCTGCACGGCGCCGTCGGCGACTTCGAATACTCGCGTGGCCAACTTATCGATGAAATAGCGGTCGTGCGAAACGAAGACCACCGTGCCGGTGAAGTCCTCGAGCGATTCCAGCAAGACTTCCTTGGCGCGCAGGTCCAGGTGGTTCGTCGGCTCGTCGAGCAGCAGGAAATTCGAAGGCTGCATCAGCATGCGGGCGAGCGCGTACCGGTTGCGCTCGCCGCCGGAGAGCACCCCAATGGTCTTGAACACGTCGTCGGCGGAGAACAGGAAGCAGCCCAGGATGGATCGCAGCTCGGTGTTGGTGGCGCGCGGGGCAACTTGTTCCAGATCGTCGATCATGCGCGCGGCGGTGTCCAGCTCCTTGTACTGATCCTGCGCGAAATAATCCGGCTCGGCGTTGTGGCCTAGCGTGTACTCGCCGGAAGTGACGGGTTCGGCGCCGGCCAGGATCTTGATGAGGGTGGATTTGCCCGCGCCGTTGACGCCCACCAGCGCCACGCGATCGCCGCGCTCGATGACGAAATTCACGTTCGCGAAGACGTGTGTTTCGCCGTAGCTCTTCGCGACGTTTTTGAATTCGGCTACGATGCGGCCGCTCGGTTTGGGCTGCGGGAAGCTGAAGTGGATTGTCTTTTCTTCAGGCGGGATCTCGATTTTCTCGATCCGCTCCAGTTCCTTAATGCGGCTCTGGACCTGCTTGGCCTTGGTGGCCTGGTAACGGAAGCGATTGATGAAGGCTTCGAGTTGGCGTATGCGGTCCTGCTGGTTGGCGTACGCGGCTTCCAGTTGCGCGCGCCGCTCGGCCTTCTGCTGCTCGTAGCGCGTGTAGCCGCCGGTATAGAAGTGCACGCCCTTGTTCCACAGCTCGAGCAGCTTGCGCACGGTGACGTCGAGGAAATAGCGGTCGTGGGAGACCAGCACGAAGGCGTACGGGTAGGCGGCGAGGTAGCTTTCCAGCCAGTTGCGGGCTTCCAGATCGAGGTGGTTGGTGGGTTCGTCGAGCAGCAGCAGATTGGGTTTTTCGAGCAGCAGCTTGGCGAGCGCGATACGCATCTGCCAGCCGCCGGAGAACTGTTCGGTGCGCTTGGTCCATTCGCGCTGCGGGAATCCCAGACCGGAGAGCACCATGCCGACTTGCGCTTCGATGGCGAAGCCGTCGCGCGCGCGGAATTCGCCTTCGGCGCGGTGGAAGCGGTCGGCCACTTGCGCATACTCGGGGCTGGCGGGGTCGAGCTCGGACATCTTGTGCGCGAGATCTTCCTGTTCCTGTTCGAGGCCCAACAGGTCGGCGAAGACGGTCATGCACTCGGCGAAGACGGTGCGGCCGGAGAGCGAGAGGCCCTCCTGCGGCAGGTAGCCGACGCTGGCGCCCTTCATGACCGTGATGGCGCCGGCATCGAGGCCTTCCATGCCGGCCAGGATTTTGAGCAGCGTGGATTTGCCGGTGCCGTTGGCGCCCACGATGCCGGCGCGCTCGTTGGGCGTGACGAGCCAGTCAAAGTTTTCGAAGAGTGTTTTGGGGCCGTAGCGTTTGGCGGCCCCGGTGAGTTGGATCATGTGCGTGGGTTTCTGCGCGACGCGCAGAGGTGTAAAGAACAATTGTAGCTGGTTGATGGCGGGTGTCTCTCGGGTGGTTGATTAGTGGCCGTGCGCGGCGATGCGGGTTCTGAACGGACAAGGCACATGTTATTGATTTTGGCGAATGTGTGGCGTACGGCGCGCCATCCGGTTAGTGCGCACCACCCGCCATCCCTGGGCCGGAGGCGGCACGGGGAAATGGACGGACGGTTCGGACGGTCTGGCGGTAACTGCACTTCGACAGGCGACGGTTCGACGTTATGGTGTCGAAAGTGTCGAATTGTGTCGAGTTTTCTGTCGCCGGCAGAGCCTTTGTTCGCGCTTGCTCGCGGATCGAGAGCGCGGGCGCAGTCGGTGTTCCCTCACGCGATCCCACCCTAGCATGCCAGCGACGAGGATCGGCGCCCGCGATCATTGGTTTGTGCTTGTTTTCAGGGGGATGTGGGCGGATGTCGGCGTGTGATAGTCAATATCGGAAGCCTGTCGCCCGGGTGTCTTAACGGGCAATAAGGGATGCTGTGCCGACCAAAGGTATAGAGGTGGAGTTGTCCAGCGTCAGATCACTCCGTCCGCTTGTTCGACTTCTGCCCCGTCTTGGCGGCGGCGACCTGCTTGGCCTGCTCTATAGCGCTCTCGAAATCCGAATCTACGGGTCGAGGCTTCGCGTCCTCGATTACCCGGAACTTGTCGAATTCGGATTGCGCTTTGGCCAGCGCGGTGTCGTGGGTGATCGTCCCGGCATGGTTGAGAAGGTCACGGTCGCTGAGCCGGAGGAAGTCGTCGAGCTTGGCGATCCAGTCGCGCATCGTCATGGCCTTTTGGCCGCGCGCTTGAAGTTCGGCGAAGTCGAGGTAGGCCGAAACAATCAGGTTGAGCGTTTCAATTTCCTCGTGGGTCAGGTAGTTCTTAGCGATACCGACATCGTCACGGCGCGGGCGGCTGCCGGCCCAGGTGGTCAGGCCCATGTTGGGCTTGTTTGAATCGGCGCGCCGGGCGATCACTTCGGCGGCAGTGTGGCCGTGCGCGGCCCAATGCATCTTGTTCTGTACCACCGCGAAGAACTTCTGCGAGGCCTCCGCGCGCGGATCGTAGTCCACGCTCGTGGCGTAGATGTCGAGGATCTTCCTCCAGAACACGCGCTCCGAGGAACGGATATCGCGGATGCGGGCGAGCAGTTCATCGAAGTAGTTGCCGCCGCCGGCCTGCTTGAGGCGTTCGTCGTCCATGGCGAAGCCTTTGACCAGGTATTGCTCCAACTGGGCGGTCGCCCATTGGCGGAACTGCGTGCCGCGCGGCGAGCGCACCCGATACCCGACGGCAAGCACGAGCTTCAGGTTGTAGTGCTTCAAACGGCGGCTCACCTGCCGGGAGCCTTCCTGGCGAACTTGTAAGTATTCCTTACAAGTTACGTCTTCGCTGAGTTCTCCCTCCTGATAGATTGCTCCGATGTGTAAGGTGATATTCTGGGGCGTCGTTTGAAAGAGTTCTGCCATGGCCGCTTGGGTCAGCCAGACAGAATCCTCTCCTAAACGGCATGAAATGCGAGTGCGCCCGTCCTCGGTGCGGTAGAGCACCAGTTGTCCGGTTGCTTCCGGCGGCGGGTTCTCATTGTTCATTAGGCGGTCCTCAGTTCTGCGCGCTTGGTCCGCAGAGCGAGGATCCCCGTACGCGCGCGGAATTCGCGCTTGGCGCGATGGAAGCACTCGGCCACTTGTGCGTACTCGGGGCTGGCCGGGTCGATCTCGGACATCTTGTGCGCGAGGGCTTCCTGTTCCTGCTCGAGCGACAGCAGATCGGCGAAGACGGTCATGCATTCGGCGAAGACGGTGCGGCCGGAGAGCGAGGGCCCCTCCTGCGGCAGGTGGAAGACGCTGGCGCCCACGATGCCGGCGCGCTCGTTGGGCGTAACGAGCCAGTCGAAGTTTTCGAAGAGTGTCTTGGGACCGGGTTTGGCGGCCCCGGTGAGTTGGATCATGTGGGCGTGGAGGAGATGTAACTAACATTTTAACTGTTAAGCGGGCCTGCTGCGTACCGTTTTTCACGCTTGCTGGGTGATCGGCTTCTCGCTGGCGGCACGATTGCGACGCTATCGGCGGAGGTATTTCATGTTGTCAAGATACTCACAGTGTGTATGTCTGGTGGCCGGTTTGCTGTTCCTCGGCGGATCGCCCGCTCCTGCGCGCGCGCAGGATGCCAATCGCGATGTGTTGACGACCCGCAGCGACGTCGGGTCAATCGTGGACCGGGTGCAAAAGAGCTCCGGCGAGTTCAAAGAGGCGTTCGACCATGCCGTGGAACACAGCATGATCGACGGCACGCGACTCGAAGAAAACGCCAAGCATCGGGCAGACGATTTACACGATGCCGCGAATCGGCTGGGCGATGTCTTTCACGACAAACGGGACAAGAACAACCCGGCTGTCCGCGATCAGGTCGACAAGACCATCGCGGCCGCCAGCGAGTTGAATCGCGTGATGCTCGCCCATCGCTTTACCGACAAGTTACAGCGCGATTGGGACCTGCTCCGGTCGGATTTGAACGCGCTGGCACAGGTTTATGAACTCTCGCCGCTAGAAGGCGGGGGCGAGATCCGTTAGCTGGATCCTCTGACTGGCGCGGCTCTCGATTAGTGCTTTTCCGCGACGACGATCTCCACGGGCACCCACATGTGCGCGATCGTCGCGTCTGTGATCGAGAAGCCGGCATCCTCCAGCGCGCGGCGGACGAAGATCGGCCGGCAGTCGAGTAAGTTGGGGAAGTGTCGGTGGGTCCATTCGTACGCCTCCACCGCGAGCGAATCCTTGCCTTCCCTGGTGATGGCAACCACGCCGATCCGTCCGCCCGTGCGCAGGACGCGCTTCGACTCGGCCAGGACCTTGGGAATCTCGGGTGTGTCGAAGAGCTCGAGGGTGAAACTCATGAAGACCGCGTCCATTGTGCTGTCAGGGTAGGGGAGGTGCGTGGCGTCGCCGCAGGATAGCTCGGCCCGATCGATGAGATGTTCTTTCTCCAACCGGTTCTGCGCCTGCGCTCGCATTCCTTCCGAAAGATCGATGCCGAATACTTTGCCTTTGGGTCCAACCGCGCGGGCGATTTGCACGAGGCAGTGGCCGGTTCCAAAGCCGATCTCGAGGACACACTCCCCCGGCGCCAGGGCAAGCTTGTCAAGGCCGGCTTGACGGACCGGCCCTTCGCTGTGTTCCGCCAGGAGGTCATAGACGGCGCTGATCTTGTCGTAGTAGGCGCGGGTCTCGTCCTTCGATTGCAGAACCCGAAGGATGCTGCCCTGCTGTGATTGAGGTTGGTTGGAATGCATAGCGGCTCCGATGTTCTTGAATTTTACCGCCGTCTGTGCAGGCCAGTTGCTCCCGCCGAGAATTCAGGAGGCAGGAGCCCTGGTTGAGTGCGGCCGCGCGATCGTCGGCATTGAAGAAATTCAACGCCAAACCCGGAAACTGGGAACGCTGTGGACTTGCCGCTCCCCGGGGGGCCGGCAACAATAGACATTCTGGGCGACATCAGCCGCCGAAGTCGCGGTCCGCGCCCTCCTGCATTTCTTCGGGCAAGTCCGTGCGAATGCGTGTGCCGTCTTTCCGGGCGATCCGGAGGCGTTCCCATTCTTCTGCCGCCGCCTTGACGCGCTCGCTGGCTGGCTGCAGATGACGGTCCACCTTCGGTTTCGGCCGTTTCGGGGTTTCGAGGGTCCGCACACATTCATTTTACTCCGGCAATAGGCTCAGCGTGATGACGCATCCACGGCGAAGCGACGCGCGATGGCGATGTGGTCAGTTGCATGTATATACGGACACTGTGTATACTTAAACCGAGTTGGACCGGCTCAAGGGGTTCGATTGGGACGCTGCCAACGTCGAGCACATCTTGCGTCACGCTGTTACACCCTTTGAGGTTGAGCAGGCGGCAGGCCGCCCACATGTCATCATTCCGGCTAAAACCGTCAAACGCGAAAAGCGCTGGAAGCTGCTCGGCAAGACCGGGCCAGGCCGCTACGTGGCTGTGGTTTTCACCATCCGCCGGAAGCTGTTTAGAGCGGTGACAGCGTACGAGATGAACGCTACAGAGAGGAGACGCTATGCCCCGCAAATCGATCCATGAGGCTGGCTGGTACGCAACTCCGGAAGGGCGCCGGCAGACGCAGCGCGAGTTCGCCCGCGCGCTCAAAGAAGGGACCCTGATTCGCTCGACCGGGTCGAGAATCGCCAAGACCGATCCAAGGGTGCTGGAGCGACTCATGGAGCAGGCCATGCAGAAGACGACTCGCGCGATCTCGATTCGCATCCCGATTGCCGACCTCGAACGCGCCCGGCGGATCGCCGGGGCGGCTGGGGTAGGGTACCAGACTGTTTTGAAGCAAGCTATCCGGGAGGGGTTGAAGCGGGGCGGTTGAACGCGTCAACTCGTCAGCTAGGGCGCCACATTCCGGTCAAGCCGCATCTGGCGCGCGGCTTGTATAGGGTCAATCAAGTCCATGATCTTTGTCGCGCGAGCCTTCGTACAGGGCGCAAGCAGCTTGAAGCACCTGCTGAACGTGCTCGCGAAGCGCCCGCGGCGCGACTACCTCGGCGTCATCGCCCCACCCCAAGATCCAGCGCGTAATCTCGAAAGTTCCGCCGGCGCGGAACCGCAGTTCGATTTCGCCGCTGGCCAGTTCCCGAATGCTCTGGCTCGGGTGCCATTGCCGCTCTCGCACATAGGGCGCTTGTTCGGGGCTGAACCGCACGACCACGTTCATCGGCTCGTCACGCACAACGCCGAAGGCCCCGGCGCGGTATTGCTCCAGGTCGATGGTTGCGTCTATCTCAAAACTCTCGCCCGTCGGGACCACCGACTGGATGCGGTCGACCGCGAGCGTTACGATGTCGCCGTGGCGCGGCACCATTCCAAGGCAGTACAAGGCGCCTCCGGCTGTGACCAGCCTGTATGGATCAAACATGTAGTTCTTGGCAGACGAGTTGGCAGGGGAGCGATATGTCAGCTCGCAGCGTTTTCGCAGCAGAATGGCTTCGACCAGCGCCAGAATTGTGTCGCGATGCGGTGAATAGTCCTTTTCGCCGCTCGGCCAGTTTGTCACAGCCTCCTCGGCCTTCGAGGAGACCGCGCGCGCGGTCATGGCACGCAACTTCCCGGTTGCGGCGCGAAGGGCGTCAACAAACGGCGAAATAGGCCCGGCTTGCTTCACCGCCCAGAGTAGCGCTCCAATCTCGGATTCGGTAAACCGTAGTTCGGGAATAGATTTCCGGGAGTCGGGTAACAGCCGCGGACGGCTGAGGCAGCCCGTCTCGTCGCCTACGATTGGATAGCCGGCGTCCTCGATCGCCCGCAAGTCCCGGTAGATCGTCTCGCGCCTCGTTCCGAACCGGGCAGCCAGTTCCTGAACGGAGGGCCGGTCCCCGTCGAACAGTGCGCGGAGCAGCGCCAATAGCCGGACCACCTGGCGATCACGTCTCCCGGAGCGCTGTGAGGTGGGCATAGCTCCACAATACATGCGAACGTGCACCGGCGGTGTGGCGTTTGATCGCACAAGCGACTTCTAAGATATGCGTAGGAGAGAATATGAGTCTTTTGGAAATTGGACTTACATCGCCTGTAGCCTCCATGGAGGCGTTTCTGGAGCCGCACCGGAGCTGGATCGAATCGGTGGTCGGCTGCCCGAAACCGGAGACGGTCATCTTAGAGATGGATTTTCCGCTCAGCCAACTCGCGACCGCAGAGTTGCTGCAGGGCGTCGTCCTGGATCGCCAGTGCCTGGAATCCGCCGCCTCTTTGCGTTCCGTCGTAAGCCGCTGGCAGTTGCCTCCCGGAGCTAGCCCGCGCATTGAGATACATCCAGGCCGCGACCGCACCTCGTCCCTTATGCCGCGCAACGCGGCCTGGGACCCGCACTGGAAGGACACGCCAGTCGCGATCTGGCTCCGTGACCTGGAACATGCGGTGGTCAGCGCCAACATCCCGTATGTCTCGTATATCGAACGCGGCGCCCTGAGTTGGCGGCATTGGATTCTGGTGAACCGCGCAGAAGTCGCTCCAGTGCTGAATCTTCTGCGCACGATCGAACTGCCGCGACGCATCACCACAATTGGCGGGCGGGATCTGCCGCTCGACGACAAGGAGTATAACTGGGATTCGGTCGTGCTTGACCCCTGTTTGAACCGGCTGGTTCGTGAAGACTTCGAAGCATTCTTCGAGAGGGAAGCGTGGTTCCTCGCGCGTGGACTGCCATACCGGCGGGGCTATCTCCTCTACGGCCCTCCTGGAAACGGCAAGACGGCGGTTGCGCGCATCATGGCCCGCCATCCCGCGGTGCATGCTTTCGCCATTGACTTTTCGGATGACATGTTACCCAACGCGGCCCTAACTGAGTTGTTCCAGGCTGCGGGGGACTGTGCTCCTTCGCTCGTCATCATGGAGGACTTGGACCGCGTGTTCTTTGACGACCCTACCCGCTGCCGGACGAGGGTCACTTTGCAGCACTTACTCGGCTGCTTGGACGGGTTCGGGAGCCGCGACGGAGTAGTAGTAGTTGCTACGGCGAATGATCCGGCGCGGCTGGACCCGGCGTTATTGCGGCGACCCGGCCGCTTCGACCGCGTCGCACCGTTCCCGCCGCCATCATTGGCTCTGCGGCAGGCATATCTTGAGCGGCTGGGCCGAGGCGGGTTGGATGCAGTGGCGGTGGCGGAAGCGGCGGTGCAGGCCGACAGGCTATCGTTTGCGCAGGTCCGGGAAGCGTATATCCTGGCCGGGCAGAGGGCTTTTGAACGTGATGGGGAGATTGGGCTGGAGGATCTCTTGGTGGGGCTGAAGCGGGTACGAAGTGAGGGTGGTGAGTTTCTTGCGAGAGAGATCGGGAGGGAGGTGGGATTTGGCACGGTGGAGCGTACGGTTGAACTCCCTGCATGACCGGGACCGGTATGCGGAACACGATCTCGCTCACGGTTCCATTTGGCGTAGGTCTCGCGAAGCTAACTCATCGTGCGGGAGCGCCCGGGCCGTCCTAGCGTATAAACACTTCGCCGAGTGTCGAAACTGCCTGATTTTCCCCGCCGAAATCAGACTGGAACGTGCAGCCATCCTCCTAGTCATCCGACCCGTCGAAGCGCCTCCACCACTTTTGCTGCAAGACCGGCTTTGCCACTGCCCTGAGGATGCACTGCCAGGACGAAGCGGCTGTTGCCTATACACCCCGTTCCAAGGACTAGCCGATCGCCCGTTGGCCTGTATCCCTCAACTCGGAGGGGTTCCCGAAACCTCGAGAACCACGCATCCCCATTATGGCCGTCCTTGGCGAGTTTTTCGGTAAAGAAAATCACGTGCTTAGGGCGCAGTTCATTTAATTCGCAACGGAGCATTTCCACGCTCGCGTCAAACTGGACCCTCTTCAGGCTGTCAGTTGGGTTCCAACCCTTCCAAGGAGCGATCTTATAGAGATTTGACCATGCGACCCGGCTGGCGAAATTGCGAGTTTGAACGTCAGGGCCGTAGTAGCTACCGACGACTTTGCCTACGGCGGCCCAGAAGAACCCGGTGGCCACGCGTCCCCGCCTGCCGAGTGTGCCGTCATACTTGGATCGGAATCTTCGTAGGTGGTGGACCCAATGCATGGGATCTCTGTCGCAGTTGTCGTCCGTCATCGTGGGATCTTTGTCGCACACACAGGCACTCCCATCGCTAAAAGACAAGATCTCCTTTATTTTCCCCTCGCGGACGGCCTCAGTACAGGTGTCGTTCTTAGTAACTTGAACGACCCAGCCGTTTGGGGACCGACCATATATCATCAGGTCGCCTTGCCAGTTCCTTCCATGCATTGCAGCAGTAGCACAGCACCCCTCGTTCCCAGTTAGTTCCGGTTCATCCTGACAGCGAAGCAGTAACGAGTTTAGGTAGCTGGCCATGTCGTCTAAGAACTGTTTTGTCGGCATAAAAGCAAAGTACCTCTTATCTCATTGCGTAAGAACTCAGCACCTTCATATAATTCGCCCGCTCAAAGGCCTGCGGCTGCGGCACTGCATTCCTGCTCATGCTGCCCTGCATCTGGCGGATGGAATCGTATTCGTGGTCGCCCAGCCAGATCAGCAGTTCGGTGAGCACCGTATCGAGATAGCTGATGCCCTTCCTGAGCAACGCGGAAGTCATCATGGCGACTTTGGCGCCGGCCATCATGGCTTTCACCACGTCGGTAGCCGTGTGGACTCCGCCGGTGAGCGCCAGGTCGGGCTTGATGTTGCCGTAGAGCACCGCGATCCAGTTCAGACGCAGCAGCAATTCGTGCTGGCTGCTCAAAATCAGGTTGGGCACCACCTCCAGCGCTTCCAGGTCGAAGTCGGGTTGGTAGAAACGGTTGAATAGCACCAGCCCGTCCGCGCCCGAGGCCTCCAGCTTCCGCGCCATGTTCACCATCGAGCTGAAATAGGGTCCCAGCTTGACGGCCACAGGGATGTGCACGACCGACTTCACCTCGCGCACCAGATCGCAATACTGGCGCTCGACCTGTTCGCTGGTGAAATCCGCGTCCACCGGGATGTAATAGATGTTGAGCTCCAGCGCATCCGCGCCGGCCTGCTCCATCTCCTTCGCGTACTTCAGCCAGCCGCCCACGGAAGTGCCGTTCAGGCTGGCGACGATCGGAATTCCGACCGCCTCCTTGGCCTTGCGAATGTGCTTCAGGTAGCCTTCCGGACCGCGGTTGTAACCGAGCATGTCGGGGAAGTGCGTGGTGGATTCCGCGCCGACTTCTTCCGCCGCGGAGATGAAGCGGTCGAGCTCGTTGCTTTCCAGAGTGATCTGCTCTTCGAACAGCGAATGCAGGACCACGGCCGACGCGCCCGCGTCTTCCATGCGGCGTATGTTGCCGATATCCTCGCACATGGGTCCGGCCGATGGCACCAGCGGATTCTTCAGTTTCAATCCCAGATAAGTGGTCGAAAGGTCGATGGTTTGGGATAGGTCGATCATTGTTTTGCCTCCTTTTCCGCCGGCGTGCCGTTGGCGGGCATGTTGACCATGTTTTCGTAAATCTTCCAGCGGTCGAGCACATCCTTCTGCGCCAGATCGAGCAGGCGGTGGGCTTCTTCGGGATTGCTCTTGGCTAGCATGGTGTAGCGCGTCTCGTTGTAGACGTAATCCTTCAGCTTGATGCTGGGTGGGCGCGAATCAAGCTGGAACGGATTCTTGCCCTCGTCGGCGAGGCGCGGGTCGTATCGGAACAGCGGCCAGTAGCCCGACTGCATGGCGGCCTTCTGCTGATCGAGCCCGTAGACCATGTCGTAACCGTGCGCGATGCAGTGGCTGTAGGCGATGATGATCGACGGGCCGTTGAACGATTCCGCCTCCACGAATGCCTTGATGGTGTGGCTGTCGTTGCCGCCCATGGCCACCTTCGCCACGTAAGCGGTGCCGTAATTCATGGCCATCATGGCGAGGTCTTTCTTGGCAACGGGCTTGCCGCCGGCCGCGAATTTGGCGACCGCGCCGCGTGGCGTGGATTTGGACATTTGCCCGCCGGTGTTGGAATAGACTTCGGTGTCGAGGACCAGGATGTTCACGTTTCGGCCGGATGCCAGCACGTGATCGAGGCCGCCGTAGCCGATGTCATAGGCCCAGCCGTCGCCGCCTATGATCCACACGCTCTTTTTGACCAGCGCGTCGGCCACGCTGGCCAAGTCGCGGGCTTCGCGCGCGGTGTCCGGTTGGCAGGCGAAAGCGCCTGCCCCACCAGTGCCACCAGCACCACCTAGTTTCTGCTTCAGGAGCTTGACTCGTTCGCGCTGCTGGAAGATGCCGGGCTCGGTCGACTGATCGGCGTGGAGCAGCGCCTGCGCCAGATCGTCGCCGATGATGCCACTCAGCCGGGCGACCAGATCGCGCGCATATTGGTTTTGCGCGTCGACGGCTAGCCGCATGCCCAATCCGAATTCCGCGTTGTCTTCAAACAACGAATTGGACCAAGCCGGGCCCAGACCTGCGCTATTGGTGGTGTATGGCGTAGTCGGCAGGTTGCCGCCGTAAATCGAGGAGCAGCCGGTGGCGTTGGCGATGATGGTGCGGTCGCCGAAGAGCTGGCTGACCAGCTTGATGTAGGGTGTTTCGCCGCATCCGGCGCACGCGCCCGAGAACTCGAACAGCGGCTGGAGCAACTGATTGTCCTTCACCAGGGCCTGGCTGAGCAGGCTGCGATCGATGTCGGGAACCTTCAGGAAAAAGTCCCAATTGGCGGCTTCCGGCTCGCGCAGCGGAGGTTGCGGCGCCATGTTGATGGCCTTGTGCTTCACTTCGCTCTTGCTCTTGGCCGGGCAGACGGCCACACACAGGCCGCAGCCGGTACAATCTTCCGGCGCCACCTGCAGCGTGTACTTCATGGTCTTGAAATCTTTCCAACGCGCGGGCACGGCCTTGTACGTGACGGGCGCGCCCTCGGCAAACCGCGAGTCGTAGACCTTGGCGCGGATCACGGCATGCGGGCAAACCAGCACGCACTTGCCGCACTGTATGCATAGCTCTTCGTCCCACACAGGGATTTCGAGCGCGATATTGCGTTTCTCCCATTGCGTGGTTCCGGTGGGGAAAGTGCCATCGAGCGGCATGGCGCTGACCGGCAGATCGTCGCCATCGCCCGCGATGATGCGGGCGGTGAACTTTTGCACGAAGCTGGGCGCGCCGGCCGGGACCGCCGGGCGCATGTCGAAGGTGGACGTGGCGTCCGTGGGGACTTTCACTTCCTGCAAGTGACTGAGTGTGGCGTCCACCGCGGCGAAATTCTTCTGCACCACCGCCTCGCCGCGCTTGCCGTAGGTTTTCTCGATGGCGTGCTTAATGGCCGCTATGGCCTCCTCGCGCGGCAGCACGCCGCTGATGGCGAAGAAGCAGGTCTGCATGATGGTGTTGATGCGGCCGCCCATGCCGGTCTTCTTGGCCACGTCGTAGCCGTCGATCACGAAGAAGCGCAACTTCTTTGCGATGATCTGGCGCTGCACGGTGCGCGGAAGCTGATCCCAAACTTCGTCCGGGCCGTAGGGGCTGTTCAGCAGGAAAGTGGCGCCCGGCGCGGCGGCCTTCAGCATGTCGAGACGCTCCAGGAACGAGAACTGGTGGCAGGCTACGAAGCTCGCGGTGGTGATCAGGTAGCTGGAGTGCAGCGGCTGGGGTCCGAAGCGCAGGTGCGAAACGGTGATGGCGCCGGATTTCTTGGAATCGTAAACGAAATATCCCTGCGCGTAATTTTCGGTTTCTTCGCCGATGATCTTGATCGAGTTTTTATTGGCGCCGACGGTGCCATCCGCGCCCAGGCCATAGAAAAGCGCGCGCACGGTGCCGGGGACTTCGCTCGAAAATGCGGGGTCGTAGTCCAGGCTGGTGTGGCCCACGTCATCCAGGATGCCAATCGTGAAATGATTCTTGGGTTTCGGCTTCCGCATCTCGTCGAAGACTCCCTTCACCATGGCGGGGGTGAACTCCTTGGAAGAGAGGCCGTAGCGCCCGCCGATGACGCGCTTGCCGGTAACCATTGCTTCACTGAGCGCGTTGACCACGTCGAGATAGAGCGGCTCGCCGGAAGCGCCAGGTTCCTTGGTGCGGTCGAGCACAGCCAGCGTCTTGACGGATTCGGGCAGCGCGGCCACGAAATGTTCGATAGAAAAGGGCCGGTAGAGGCGCACCTTCAGCAATCCGACCTTTTCGCCTTGCGCGGTAAGATGGGCGACGGCTTCCTCGGCCACTTCGGCACCGGAGCCCATCAGGATAACGACGCGGTCGGCATCCGGCGCGCCGAAGTAATCGAATAGGTGGTATTGCCGGCCGACCACCTGTGCGAACTTGTCCATGGCCTTCTGCACGATGCCGGGGCAGGCTGCATAGAACGGATTGCATGCTTCGCGCGCCTGAAAGAAGACGTCGGGGTTTTGCGCGGTGCCGCGCATCACCGGATGATCCGGCGAAAGCGCGCGGGAGCGATGGGCGCGCACCAGGTCCTCGTCGATCATGGCGCGCATGTCGTCGGGGGAAAGCTGTTCGACTTTGCCGACTTCATGCGACGTGCGGAAGCCGTCGAAGAAGTGCAGGAACGGCAAGCGCGCTTCCAGGCTGGCGGCTTGGGCGATAAGGGCGAAATCCATGACCTCCTGAACGGAGTTGGAGGCCAGCATGGCGAAGCCGGTGGCGCGGGCGGCCATGACGTCGCTGTGGTCGCCGAAGATGGAGAGGGCCTGCGAGGCCAGGGTGCGGGCCGCGATGTGGAAGACCGTGGCGGTCAGTTCGCCGGCGATCTTGAACATGTTGGGGATCATCAGCAGCAGGCCTTGCGAGGCCGTGAACGTGGTGGTGAGCGATCCGGTCTGCAAAGCGCCGTGTAGCGCGCCGGCCGCTCCGCCTTCGCTTTGCATCTCGATGACGGTCGGCACGGTGCCCCAGATGTTGGGCTTCAGCTCGGCGGACCACTGGTCGGCCCATTCGCCCATCGGCGATGAGGGCGTAATTGGATAGATTGCAATGACTTCGTTGATCTGGTGGGCGACGTATGCGGCAGCTTCGTTGCCGTCGATGGTGACTTTCGGGCGCGTGGTGATGGATGGACTGGTCAAAACTTCCCCCTCTTATTGGAATCCAGGTTGGTTGCCTGCTTAAACTATATTATAAGACCTGTTTGTCGTAAAAATCAACAGTGGCGAGCAAGGCTCGCCAACATCGACGGAAGGCGTCGATGTTACGAGGGGGCGAGCGGGCGAGGGGGCGAGCGGGCGATCCGTCTTCGGCCGGCGACACGGGAGTGCGGAAATCGCCAAGCTCCGAGAGGTCGCGTTGTGTTCTTGCGCGCTGTAGGCTGGGCGGGGCCGGGGTGATTTTGGGCCCGTCAGACTTGCCCTAGTTCTTGACGATCAAAGCCCAATTTATTGCAAGTACAGGACTTATTTGCCATATAAGCCGGCCGGCTGGAAGGATTCCCTCTGGACACTACTCGGCAGGGGTTGCTGAGAATACCTGCCGAGTTTCGCGCGACGGCTCTCCAGGCAGGCAACAATCCTGCTCAAAGACCACCCGGCCGCCGGCCAGTTGAGGTAGCCGACTTGGAACTTGTGATCCGGGCGCGGTTTGGTGTAGCAAATAGGGTAACTGGCGTATGGAAACGCGGACGGCACCCCAGTGGATTCGCGATCCAGAGAGGCGCTACAAGCGACTAGGCCGCCTGTGGATGTGTGTAGCGGCGCTCGTGTGGCTGGGCTTTATCGGCTGGGGGCCGTTTCTTAGTCTTAGCAGCTTCTGCACGCCGCATTGTACGCTGCTGAACGTTTTAGCAGGGCTGTGTCTTGCGGGTTGGTTCGTATTGGAATATTTTGAGCCTGGGAAGCGCGCCGTTCGGTACGGGGCTGCCGCCAACGCCCTCGATGCCGCGATCACCCGGTACGAAGTGGCTCCGGATCGACCCGACTCCACGCTCAGCGAAGCCGATCAGCGGGCCTCGGAGGGTCTGCGCATCAAACCCATCAGAACTGCCCCGGCATGGATTCGGGATAAAAGACGCGGCTACACGCTGCGGCAACTCGGATGGACAAGCCTGCCTTTCCTTGCCGTGACGTTTCCATTGGCAGCCAGCTTGTGGCGATGGCGATGGACTCCTTGGCAAAATGTTTTCTTCGCAGCGGTTTTCTCTCTTCTTCTGGCTACCGCGGTGCTTGGGTCCAGGAGAATTGCGGCGGCTCGAAAAATCCTCACTGAGGCCATCGAAGGGTACGAGTGCGTATCGGCGGAAAATGAGGGCGTTCTTGTCGAGACTGACCACAAGGCGTCGGAGGTTCTGCTCTCGAGACGCGGCTGGCAGATGCGCGCGATAGGAGTTCTGCCGATTCTGGCCTTCGGCGGCGTTTGCAGGGCGGCGCCGGCCGACAACCTACGGCTGTGCCACGAGAATGCGGAGAGCCATCCCGACATCGCGATTCGCGCCTGCACGGAGGCGATCGGCTCGGGGCAGCTTTCCGGCGCCGATCTCGCAAGCGCGTCGCTCGACCGGGGCATCGCCTATGTAGCTAAGGAAAGCTACGATCTGGCGATTCAGGACTTCGACCAGGCGATCCGCAGCCAGCCGGACCTTGCGGCGGCGTTCGAGAACCGTTGCCGGGCCTATCTTCGCAAGCACGACGATGGGAGAGCTTTGCCGGACTGCGAACAAGCCATACGGCTGGATCCGAAGGCGGCCCGGCCGGTGTACGGGCGCGGTGTGATCCGATTTCATTCCGGCGACTACGATGGGGCGATGCGCGATTTCGAGCAGGCCATCCGGCTGGATCCCCAGTTCGCCATGGGCTATGCCGGCCGCGCGTCCGTGTTCGGCAGGCGGGGCCAATACGACCAGGCGATCCAGGATTACGAGCAAGCGCTGCGCCTCAGTCCGACTAGCGACATCTATGTCCGCCGTGGCAGGCTTTATGCGCAAAAGGGCGACGACAAATCGGCCATACGCGACCTCGACCAGGCGATCCGGCTGAATCCCAAGTTCTCCATGGCGTATACCAGCCGCGCGTACGTGTACGGCAAGCGGGGCCAATACGACCAGGCGATCCAGGATTGCGAGCGGGCGTTGCGCCTCGGTCCGGACGCCGAAGCCTATCGCTGGCGTGGCTGGTGCTACCTGCGGAAGGGCGATTACGGGCGCGCGGTGGCGGATTTCGACCAGGCTATCCGGCTGGCGCCCAATGTGGCTGATACCTACAGCGTCCGCGGGTACATACACTCCCGGTGGCGTGAATACGACCAGGCGATCGCGGACTACGACCACGCGTTGCGTCTCCGTCCGAGCGCCGCGGATTACTACAACCGCGGCTGGGCCTACGCCCAGAAGGGTGACTCTGTTTCCGCGCGGCGGGATTTCGACCAGGCCGCACGGCTGCGGCCAGCGACCCAGGGCCGATGGATCTGGACCCTGCTGTTGCCCGCCGCCTGGCTGATCTACAAGGCGCTGCGGCGCCGGAAGGCGAAGCAGGTCGAGATCGACGGGACGGGCGTGGCCGATACGGCGCGCCTCAGCTACGCCGAGGAGTTGGCGCGTAAAGACCTGGACGCCGATACCGAAGCGCCGCTCGTGGCCGCCAGCGGGGACCAGCCGGAACTGGTGGTGGCCCAGACCTTTGCGTCTGCCTACGACGCGAAGCTGGCGCGCGCGCTGCTCAAGTCCGCGAACATCCCCACATACCTGGCGGATGAGCACGCCGGGGCGACCGAAGGGGCGTGGGGCGGTCCGCTCGCCGGATTGCGGCTGTTCGTTCCGGTGGCGTTCATCGAGCAGGCGCGCGCCCTGCTTCTCACGCGGGTGTCAGACGAGGAGTTGGCCGCGCAGGCGGAGGCGGGTCGCCGGGGGGAAGATCTTTCCTGACGGATGGTGGTTGTCTCTAAGGTGCGCCGGGCGGCTTCGGAGTCAGACAGCCCTATCTCCCCAGGCGCCACGCGCGCAGGCCCGCGGAGAATTCTTCTGGCGATTCGTCTTCGCGGGAGGGCTTTCCGAGCAGGGTCTCGAAGTCGTCAATTGGCGTGACGCCCTGCTGAGCGGCTAGGTCCTCCAAGGAGGGTGAGGCGGTGCGATCCGTTCGAGAAGGCACGATTGGGTGTGAGGGCTTGTCCACGAATCCACCATAGCAGTCGAAGGCAGCGGTCCGGTCCTGTCGACACAGTCTGGTTCCGTGGAGAGGCGTTCATCGGGAGTAATCTTGCGGCCCGCCTTTCGTTCGATGGAGAACTGTTTACAACGGGAGGAAACCGAGCTTGTCCTTCCATTCTTCCGCATCGGTGGCCGTCCAGATAAGTAGCAGATCCTCGATCGCGAGACCGACATCAAGAGCTTGCGCGACGATGATTAGCCCCGGACTCGAGCGGCTACGGAGGAAACGCGCGAAGTGTGGGAATGGTCTTGCGGTCATGGGAAATCAGAATCCGCCCGAGATCGGCCGCTTTGTGGAGGACGTCGGGATCTGGTAGACCGATAACCCCTGCGGCGTGGGCATCCTCGAAATCGACGGCCGGCTCACGGCGCCGCAGGCCGAGAACGATCTTGTGGTTGAAATCAGCGTCAGCCTGGAACTGCGGCCTCATGTACTGGGGCTTGGCGCCCCGTGCCGGGCGGCGTCGAGCTTACAATAAAGCGCCGGATGCTTACGCCGAGCTTCGTCTCGCATACGTGCGAACTCGGCCCTGGCATCCAGCAGATAGGCGTCAATACTCTCCCGATTCGCAAGGTAAAAAGCGACAGCCCCGAACACCTGCTCCAAGCCGAGGGCGGGGAACGACTCGACGATGCCTTCAGGCGATTCGCCCCGCAGGAAGGCATATACGACAGAGTCGAGTGAAACCCGGCTTCCGGCGATGTAATATCCGCCTTCGCGCTGCTCTACGTATTCTATCGCCATATTGCCACTGCGTATAGTATAGGGCGTGCGGAGCCGTGCGGGGGTCTGCCCGCAAAGACTCCATTTTCGTCTTCTGACTGGGCACACGTCGACTGGTTGTTGGATTTTTGCCGCACGTCGATAACGGCCCACACAAGTGTAGTACACTATGTATATACGCGATGCGTTACGAGTGGGATGAAGCGAAGAACCTGTGGAACCAACGGAGGCACGACGGCATCTCATTTGAACTGGCGGCGCTGGTCTTCGAGGACGAATGCTGCCTCGTCTATGCAGACCGCATCGACTGCAAAACAGGAGAACAACGCTGGCATGCGATCGGCGCGGCTCAGATCGAACCAGAGACTCGTGCCGTCCTGCTCGTTGTGCATGCGTACCGAGAGGAGCATTATGGCGAAGAAATCATCCGCATCATCTCAGCCCGCGCGGCTGAAAAGCATGAAATCCGAAGATATCAGGAACAGGCAATGGGCTGAAAAGGAGCGCCGGACCCTGCGTCGCGTTGCCGGGCGCCAGGCGGCGCTGGACGACTCGCGCATCAACTTCGAAGACATCCCGCGCCTGACCGGGGCACAGTTGGCAAAGATGATACGGCTGCGGGACGCCCGGCCTCGCAAGGTGGCAGTGAGCGTTCGGCTTGACGCGCGGGTGCTTGCTTGGCTCAGGTCCAAGGGGGAGGGACACCTGACGCGGATCAACGACATCCTCATGAATTTGATGGAGGCAGAACGACGGACGCGGCAGGGTGGGTAGCGTGGCCACTCGGATGCGTCCGCGCTTTGCGCGAGGGACAGAACCGCATTGGAAAAGTACACTCTGGTAGTGGGGGAAGCGTTTGACCCAGAAGAAGAGCAGTAGGCGAAAGGCAGGCCGACGGGAGGCTTACCAGTTCGGTCCCTTTCAATTCGAACGATCAGGTCGTTTCATCCGGATGTCGTCCACATTGGCCGGTAAGGATCTTACCGCCCACCGCCGTAAGGTCGCGTCGATCCTTTACATCTGCTCGGCGCCATCGCCATGCACCACTGCTTCATCGTTCCGGAATCGTATCGGGAATCTACTGATCAGCACCGCCTTGAGTATGCAGAATACACGCAGAGCCTAGTGCTCAGCGTCAAGCAGTCCGCTCTGGACGGTGGGCTTACGCGCCAACAGTACTCCAATTTTCACGATCTGCTCAAGGAGATGTATGCCAACGTTCGCTGGTACTTCGGAGCGCAGATTGCCGAGAGAGCGAAGGACATCCGCGAGGCAGAATTACAGTTCAAGGCCATGATGTCATTCCTGGGAATGCGGGGCGACGCGTTTCAGGAACACATGAAGGAGCACTTCGCCGCCATCTTCGGCCCGCACGATGCCTTTCTCAAGATGCGTTTCGGGGTCTCCGCAGGCGAGATTCTCCGCGCCGTGGACGCTATCGAAGAGCAGATTACTGACCGATTGAACGGGCAGCCGCTTTTCGAAGCATTGAAGGAATTGAGTACTTTGACGGGGCCATCTTTGCAAGCAGCATCCAGCGATGTCGACAAACGGAGGCCTTCTGAAGAACTGCAGTCGAACCCAGAGGCTATTCGGTTGATGCGGCTCATTCAGCAAGAGGCGGACCGGAGTCCAGCTTGGGTCTTTCAGCTTACGCCGGATCAGAAAATTCCGGCGAAACTCTTGGACCTGTTGTCGGCTGGCTTCGGCGACAACTCAGACTTCGCACTGTTCGAAAAAAGCCCCGCTTGGCCCACGAACAACTCTATCATCTTTGAACGCCCACTCATTCACCATGACGGCTGCTACTATTGTTTTCTTCCGCACTTGCTGGTGCAGCGCCCGGACGCTATTTTCGAGGCCCTGGTCCAGGCTGAGGACGAGAATTACTTCAAAACCACATTCCAGAAAAAGCGTTCGGATCACCTCGAATCGGTGAGTATTGAGTACTTCGCACACATGTTACCTGGAGCGCAGGTGTTTCGGAATGTGTACTATCACGTTGATGAAGCAGGTATCTCAAAACGCCCCGAAACGGATGCTGTCATCATCTATGACCAGACACTGATAATCGTCGAGGCTAAGTCAGGCGGTGTAAGCCTCGCCGCGCGCCGCGGGGGGTTGGAAAGCATAAAGGGCACGATTAACGACCAAGTTGCAGCCGGATACAACCAGGGCCTCCGCACGAAGACTTACATTCACGATACAGCTAAGCCGACCTTCGAATTTGAGGATGGCCGCCTGGCATTGGCTCTTGACAAGTCAAGAATCAAGGAGATAATCATCGTCGTTCCAACATTGGAACGACTCGGGACATTGTCTATCACGCTTAGCGCATTGCGGGACATCGGCCTACTGCCGGGAGATAGCTGGCCGTGGTGCGTCTACATCAACGATCTCCGGGTGATCTCGGAGATTGTGGAACAGCCATCCGAGTTGCTTCTCTACATAGCTAGGCGCACGGGTTTGAATGACCTGCCCGCTCTCGACACTCTGGACGAGTTGGACTACTTCATGTGGTTCTTGCGCGGTGGGCTGACTTTTAACCCGAATGTCTCGCCTGGCGCCGATAAGTTCTTAATCTTATCGCATACCGAGGAATTGGACCGGTACTATGACTTCGTGGCAGGACGAGTTTCAACTGGGCCTAAGCCTCGTATCAAGATCAATGACGCTGTTCGGCAGCTAATCGCTCGGATCGAGGCATCAGGATTCAGGGGTTTCTCGCGGTTGTCAACCCTCCTGCTCTCGTTGAGCGGCAGGGCCCAGGAGGAGCTCGTTGAACTCATGGCTAACAAAAAGGCGCAATTCGCGAGTACTGGCGTTCCGCAGAGCGCGAGCCTCGTTCCCCAGGGGCTGCGTCGCGGAATCACGATCTGGATCGGAGATACGCTGGACCTGGCGGAAATGGAGAGAATGGACGCTATTTGCGCGGCACGGAAGAAGAGCACCAGCAGCGAGGTCTGGTTGCTGCTTGCCCTCATCGGGGCTGAGTCCAGGGTAAAAGTTAAGGTGTATGATCGTCCTTGCTGACACGGTGCGCGAATCCTCCGCTTATGTTGGCCGCGGCTCTGAGTCAACGTTTCGGAATTGCGCGGCAACAAGCGGTATTCGGGTCGAATGGGTTTAGGAAAATGCAGAAACTTCCCATTCACACCACACACAAAGCCTTCGCAATCCCCTCCGCCGCCTGCTTTCCCATGCGGATGCAATCCGGGATGCCGATGCCCGTGTAGGCATTGCCGGCCAGATCGAAGCCGGGAATTGCCGACGCGCGCGCTTGGATTTCGGCGAGGCGCTGCGGGTGGCCAACCATATACTGGGCCATCGACCGGGGCCAGCGGAAGATGCGCCAGAACAACGGCGCGGCATGGAATCCCACGATTTCGTATAGCTCGCGCAGCACCGCGGCGATAATCGCATCGTCGGATTCCGACAGAACGGCGCCGTCATCCATGCCGCCCAGAAAACAGCGGAGCAGGGTGGCCCCGCTGGGGACGCGGTGCGAGAACTTGGTGCCGACCCAGGTGCAGGCCACCAGGCGGCGGCGCTCGCGCTTGGGAACCAGAAAGCCGAAACCGGCGAGCGGCTTCGGGAAAGCGCTGTCCGGGAAGGCCAGCGCCATCGTCATCGACGAGCTGTAGGGAATCCCGGCCAGCAGATCCGCCAGGCGGGCGTCGAGACCCGCGGTCAGCGTGGCGGCGTTGTGCGCTTCGCAAGCCAGCACCAGGTGCGCGCAATCGAGCGAGCCATCGTCCAGGCGCAGACGGAATCCGCCGCCGGTGCGCTCCACGGCAACGGCGCGGCGGTGCAGGATGGTGGCATGGTCCGCGATGCGCGCGGTCAGTGCTGTCACAAGCTGGGCCAATCCGCCCTTGAGCGTGCGAAACAGCGGCTGGCTGCGGGCTTGCGCTTTATTGGCTTTGAGCTCCGCCAGCACGCCCCGGGTGAGGCTTCCGTATTTGGCCTCCAGCTCCACAAAGCGCGGCAGCACGCTCGAGATGCTCAGAGCGTTGGGGCTGCCGCCGTAGATCCCGGAGAGCAGTGGTTCGGCGAGGTAGTCCACGGCTTCAGCGCCGTAATGCTGGGTGACGAAGGCCGCGACGGATTGGTCATCCGGATGGCGGCCCGGCGGGTGGAAGAGCTCCATGCCCATACGCAGCTTGGTGGGCCAGCCGAGCAGCCGGGTGGTCAGCAGGGGGACCAGCTTGGTCGGCACCATGAGCTGCAAACCGTCGGGCAGCGGCACCAGGCGGCCGCGCTTCCAAACGTAAGTGACGCGCAGGTGATCGTTCGAGCCTATGACGTCGCCGGCCAGGTCGAGCTCGCGGATAAGCTCCATGGCGGCGGGCTTGATGGATATGAAGCTGTCGGGTCCACCCTCGATGACGCAGCCTTGGACGTGCTCGGTTTGGATCACGCCGCCGAGTTGCGGGCGCGCTTCGATGATGGTGGAGGCGATGCCGGCCTTCGCGAGATAGTACGCGGTGGAGAGGCCGGAGATGCCCCCTCCGACGATGGCGACGGATGCATCCATTGATACTTGATTATCGCAAGGGGGACGGGCGAGCGGAGCTCGCCGTGGCTGGTGGTTAGTGGCTGGTGGCTGGCGATTGTGTCAGCAGGTATTTCGGGGGCTGGCCCTTGTTCCAAGGATCATAATCTGATGCGAAGCGCACGCGGTCGCTGATGGACGGGTGATCGTAGAGCCAGAATTCGATAAATGGGCTTGGGTTGGGATCGTCGAGCGAAACCTCGCCGAGGATCTGGAAGGCCTCGGCGGCCTCTTCCGATGAATTCGGCACGATCCCGTGGATCACTTCGAGGCCGTAAACATCGGCATTGTGCTCCAGCATGCGGCTGAACGAATTGCTTATCGGCTCGCTCAGAAAACCGAAGACCGCCAGCGCCAGCAGCAGCACCGGCAGCGACGCCCAATCGTCCATGCCGCGGATCTGCCAGCGTGCGCCGCAGCGCGCCAGCGCCCAGCCCATCGCGTAATACGCCAGAAACAGGAAGACGAGGATTCCGCCAGCCGCCGCGGCGATGCCGATCCAGACGTGGCCCAGGACGTAGTGCCCCATCTCGTGGCCGAAAACGAACAGGGTTTGGCTGGTGTTCATCTTCTCGATGGTGTTGTCCCAGACCACCACGCGTTTGGATGCGCCGATCCCGGTCACGTAAGCGTTCAGCGATTTGAGCTTTTCGCTGGCCTTCATTTCGAACATATGATCGGGCGGGATATCGAGGCCGCCGCGCGCGACCACTTTCTCGATGGCCGCCACCAGGGCCGGCTGCTTGGCTGCCAGCGGCTCAAACTTGAAGAAGAGCGGCTCGACGGCCAGCGGCTCGATGAACATCAGAAATACCAGGATGGGAATGGCGGCCAGCCAGAAGTAGAACCACCAGCGGCGCGGGCTGCGGCGCATCACGCCGTAAAGAATCCAGATCAGGACCCCGGCTAGGGCGAAGGTGAGCAGCTCGCCCTTGGTCCAGTCCCAGAACCAGGAACCCCAGCCCTGGATGGATTGCTCGTACTTCAGCGAGAGGTGATGGCCGTAGAGGGAGATTGGCAGCGATGCCGCGTCTATTACGAGCAGCAGCAACGGCGCGAAAATGTACGCTTGCAAGATGCGCCGGCGCGAGGCGGCTTCCGCCCAGTTGCGAAAGCGCGGTGCGACCTTGGTGGCCAGTACTCCGATCAGCAGGAGTATGCCGTAAGCGGCCGCGATGAAATGCAGGCGGTTGCGGGAGGCTGCATATTCGATGGCTTTCGCGAGCTTGTCCGGCGGGAGAGTGTACGTCTTGGCGGCGGCTAGGAACAGACCTGGAAACATATTTCTCCTTTGCCCCAGACGGTCTGGCGGCCCACGCCGGTCCACTGGCCGGCGCGCAGGTAGGGGAGGAACTCGCCCAGATCGCCATCATACTCGACTTCGCCGGTGAATCCGCCGAGGGGGTGTGTTTGGCCGGTGCGGCTGGAGCGGCGTTCGACCTCTATCCAGCGCAGGTCGCAACGAGAGAGGCGAACGCTTTGGGCGCGCTCGCCCATGGCGCGGAAATCGATGTCGAGGGGACCGGGGCCGTATAGCGCGCGCAGGGTGCTGATGCGGTCGCGGAGGCGGGCGAAGAGGATGGAGAATTCGGGACGGACCGCTCCCTGACGGTCGCGGCTCTGTAGGTGGCTCTTCAGCTCGGTGGGCGTGAGGAAGGTCACACGCACGCGGGCGGCGGGCTCCCTGGGACTGTCCAGGGGAATGGCGAAGTGTTCCTTGTCGACGGCGACCAGCGTGGCGCGTCCGCGGCCGGGACTGAGTCCGGCTTCCGCCAGCCGCGTGTACGCTTCCTGCAAGGCCGGGCTGACGGGGTGGTTGACGTCGAACAGGTGCATATCGAAGTGGAAGCTCGAGCCGGCAGGGATGGTTTTGCCATCCAGGTGCGCGGCACGGAAAACGAACGGGCGCGGGCGGTCGGCGAGCCCACTGGGCCCTGCGGATGCGACGGGCGCGAAAATGCGCGCATACTCCGCGGGGCTGGCGGTTTCGCGCAGCATCATACCGAATGCGCCGCGCAGCGTGTTGGCCGCTTTACCGGGCGGAAAGAAAAGCGATTGCTCCGCGTGGAAGCGGAAGCGCAGCCGCCAGAACTCGAAGGTCACGGCGTCATCAACTGGACGCCATCGCGGCCGCGTCGTAGAAGCCTTTGCCGGCGCCCGCCAGACGCTCCAGCAGCGGCGCGGGCTTCCAGTGATCGCCCAAGCGCCCGCGATACTCGTTTACCTTGGCGAGCACACGATCGAGGCCCAGCGAATCGGCGTAGGCCATGGGACCGCCATGATGCCGCGGGAAGCCGAAGCCATACGCGTAGATCACGTCGATGTCGCCGGGCCGTGTGGCCATGTGCTCTTCGAGTACGTTGGCGCCTTCGTTGGCCAGCGCCACCATGATGCGCGAGAGGATCTCCTCGTTGGCAATCTGCCGACGCGCGATGCCGCGCGCCTTGGCAGCCTTCTCGGCAAGCTCTTCGATTAGCGGATCGGGGATCGGCGTGCGGCTGCCGGCTTCATAGCGATACCAGCCCGCGCCGGTTTTCTGACCAAAGCGGCCTATCTCGTAGAGCCAGTCCGGCACGGGCGACTCGGGTCCCTCCAGGCGGCTCTTGCCCACCGAGCGCAAATACTGGCGTATGCGGGCGCCCACGTCGATGCCCGCGATATCCTGCATGCCGTAGGGCCCCACGGGCATGCCGAAATCGGTCATCACCTTGTCGATCTGCGCAACGCTGGCGCCCTCCTCCAGCAGCAGATAACCTTCCCGCATGTAATACCCGAGCATGCGGTTGGCCACGAAGCCGAAGCAGTTGCCCACCACCACGCCCACCTTGTTCAGCTTCTTCGAGAGCTTCTGGGTAGTGGCGATGATTTCGTTGCTGGTGGCTTTGCCGCGCACGATTTCGAGCAACTTCATCACGTTCGCGGGGCTGAAGAAGTGCGTGCCGATCACGCTGGCAGGTCGGCCGCTCGATTGCGCGAACTGGTCGATATCGAGCGTCGAAGTGTTGGACGCGAGTACGCAATCGGGCCGCGTGACGCGCCCCAGGTCGGCGAAGACCGATTTCTTCAGATCGAGGTTTTCGAAGACGGCCTCGACCACGATATCGACCTTGTCGAAACCGTCGTAAGTGAGGGTGGGGCGGATCAGGGACATGACGCGCTCGACTTGCTCCTGCGTCATCTTGCCCTTGGAGGCGGAGATCTCGTAATTCTTGCGTATGGTGGCGAGGCCGCGGTCGAGCGCCCCTTGGTCGGATTCTTTGAGCAGCACCGGAATGCCGGCGTTGACATACGACATGGCGATGCCGCCGCCCATGGTTCCCGCACCTACAACGGCTGCGGAGCGGATCTCCGCTGTCGGAGTCTCTTTCGGCACGCCGGGGACCTTGGCGGCTTCCCGTTCGGCAAAGAACAGGCGGATCAGGTTGCGGGATTCCGCAGAGAGCACGCAATCGGCAAACAGTTGGATTTCGCGCTCGGAACCCGCGTCGAAGCCGTCGAACACACCGGCTTCAATGGCTTCTATCGCCGCATAAGGCGCGCGCGCGCCGCGGGCCGTCTTCTTCAGACCCGCGCGGGCGGCCTCGAAGGTTGCGGCTGCCGCGGCCTTATCGGCTATCTTGGCGCTCTGCTCGCGGACCTTGCGGGTCTCCTGCGCCGCGGCTTTTTCCAGGGCGAAGGCGATGGCGCCCGCGAGCAGATCGCCCTCCACGATCCGGTCGACGATACCTTCCGCCAGGGCACGCTTGGCGCTTACGTGCTGGCCCAGCGTGCACATTTCCACGGCAGTCGCGACGCCGCAGAGGCGCGGCAGTCGCTGCGTTCCGCCAGCGCCCGGAATGATACCGAGCAGCACTTCCGGCTGCCCCACTTTCGCGCTGGGCACGGCCACGCGGTAATGGCAGGCCATGGCAAATTCCAGCCCTCCGCCGAGCGCGGTGCCGTGGATGGCGCAGACCACCGGCTTGGGGCAGTCTTCGATGCGCCGCAGCAATGCATGGACGCGATGCGAGCGATCGATGGAGACATCGCGGTTCGGAATCGTGCCGAAGACCTTGATGTCGGCGCCGGCGATGAAGGTGCTGCCCGAACCGATCAGGACCACGGCTTTGGCGGCCGGGTCGGCGGCGGCCCGCGCCACACCGGCATCAATCCCTTCCGGGACGCCGGGGCTGAGGGCATTCACAGGCGGATTATTTATGGTGACGATCGCGACATCGTCCTGGATGGCGTATTGTACGAGTTCTTGCATAGGGTTTGATCCGATCTATTATGACATTGGGGACGCGGGGTAGGTGGTCATGCTTGCGGCGGGAAGACCACTCCCTACGGTCATGGCTCCGATGGGAGCCGCGCGCGTCAGGAAGCGGTCTGACCGATTCTAGATCAATCCGGGCTCTCGCGGCACGGCATCCACACGGGGCTTGCCCGTTGGCAAATCCGCGCGTGTGTGGGTGGCGCCCGCGGCGATTGGCAGGCGTGCGACGCCCGGATAGTCGCTGGCGCCCTCGTCGCAGTTTTGCACGCCGTGTCCGAACCAGCCCGGCGGCGCGCCATAGAACTGCTGGTCCTCAATCGTCAGAGACGCGCAGTGGTCCAGGAGAAGTTCCGGCATAACCTCTCCAGCAGGCCCAGTGCAAGGCTGTTCGCTCCCGCCTCTCCGCACGCGTCCACCGGCATGCCCGCAGCCAATAGCGGCCGGAGGGCAGTATTGCGGCTCTCTAGGACCCACTCCGGAATTTGTGGATTGGGCGGGACTGAAGTCCCGCTTGCAGGCTGAAGCCCGCGCCACGCGTTCCGCGCGCGCTAAGCCGGCATCTGCTTTTACAGATTTGTCCCGCATTCCCCGATGAGTTTGGCATTTTCTGCCGATAAGCTCCTACGGGAGCAGGTTTTGTCGATGTCGTTATTCAGGCCGGCGTCCACTGAGCGCGAATATGGGGCGGCGTCCGACCGGCGCGGGCAAGCGGTGGTGGAGGTCACGCTGTTGATCCCCTGGCTGGTTTTCGCCTTCGTGGCGGCGTTCAACTTTGGAATTTTCGCGTACGCGCTGATTTCCACGCAGAACGCCGCGCGCTCCGCCGCCCTATACGCTTCGCAATCGCTGGCGGTAGCCCAGAGCGGCACCATCGTGACGCAGATCTGTCCTTATGTGCTGGGGGAACTGGGAGATGCGCCAGGAATGAGCGGCGTCTCGAGCTGCACAGCCGCGCCTGTGACGGTCACCGTCACTGCCAAGACCCCGGGGGCCGGCAACATGAACACGGTACAGGTGTCGGTCACCTACAATACGATGCAACTGATTCCATTACCGGGACTGATGGCTGGATCTCTATCCATCAAGAGAACCGTCGAGGCGCCCATTCGGAACTGATATGCGCCAAGGCAGGGGCAGAAAGGGCAACGCGCTCATCGAGTTCACGCTGGTGGCCATCCCGCTGATTTTTATCCAGATATCGGTCGTCGAGATTTGCCGGGGGATGTGGGATTATCACAGCCTGGCGCAAGCGGTGAAGGCAGCGGCGCGGACCGTCGCGACGCGTGGCGCCGACTGCGCGGGAACCGGCTGCGCGATGACCGTCGGCCAGATTGCCACCACCATTTCGGCGTACTCCCTCGGAATGCCCGCATCCGCGCTCAATGTGACGTTGACTTCCAATGCGGGCAACGTGACCTGCAACCCGTTAAGCGCTTGCGCCGGCAACAACACGGTATGGCCGCCCGCCAGCGGCAACGCAGTGGGATCGGACATCATTGTCACCGCGTCGTACAACTTCACGTCGATGGTCATTATGTTTGTGCCAGGCGCCAGCGGGATGCAGTTTACCGGGGTGACGTTTACCGCGAAGTCCCGCCAGATGCTTCTGTATTGACATGCGAAAATCGACTCACTTGCGGCGCGGACAAGCAGCCTTGATGATGACGCTGTCTCTCACCGTGATCCTGGGGATGCTGGGTCTGGTGGTAGATTTGGGATGGGCCTATTACCGGCAACAGGTGGCCCAAGCGGCAGCCGACGCCGCCGCTATCGCGGCGGTGCGCGCGGCGGTGACATCGGCTTCACCCAACGCACCGGTGTGCGGCGGCGCGGGCGGCGCCGTCTGGTGCGGCGCGGCTACCAACTGCCCGTCCACAGCGCCCGCTTCGCCATCTTCGAGTTTTGACAACGCCTGCATGCTGGCGTCGGCCAACGGGTTCACCACATCCGGAATCGATACGGTGAGCGTGCAGGCGGGCGTGTCGACCCCGGTACCCACGGTCTCCGGACCGTCCGCCGCTTATTGGGCGGTGGTGCGCGTGAACGAGGCCCTGCCGGCGATGTTCGGGGCAGCCTTCGGGCGCGGCGGCTTTAGCCCCGGCGCGATCGCCACCGTCGGCGCCATCGCCAACCCCGGCGCCGGTTCCTGCATCTATATCCTCGATCCCAGCGCGGCCGATGCTTTCGAGGCGGCCAATGGCGCCTCCGTGCAGGTGAGTTGCGGGGTTTATGTCGATTCGAATAACTCTTCGGCGGCCATGTACGTCACTGGTGGCGCATCTGTCCAGGCATCCGCCATCCAGGTAGTAGGCGCCTTCAAGGAGGACAACGGCGGCAGCACCAGCGTGGTTCCGACCACGGGAAGTACCTCCGTGGCCGATCCCTTTGCGAATCTGCCATCCCCCACCCCCGCCCCAAGCTGCCAGTCCGGCAATTTCACGGCATGGCAAGCCACTGCCTATATGCCTGCGCCGGGCACGTATTGCGGCTTTTCCCTCGGAAACGGCATGTCGCTCGAAATGAGCCCGGGGACGTATATCGTCAACGGAGGCACATTCAGCATACAGGGCGGCTCTACGGTGACGGCCTCCGGCGGCGTGATGATTTACCTAACCGGCGGCGCTACCGTCAACATCGCCAATGGATCGAGCGTCACGCTGTCGGCGCAAACGTCGGGTTCCTACCAGGGAGTGCTCTTCTATCAGGACCGCACGATGGCCTCACCGGGTACCAGCACCTTCGCCGGCGGCGCCAACATGAACCTGACCGGATCGCTATATCTCCCGCATGCGACGCTCGACGTAAACAACGGCTCCAGCACAGCCGGAACCACCATGGCCATTGTGGCGGACATGGTCAACTTCCAGGGCGGCGCGCATCTGCTGGCCGATGCCGGCGGCGCCAAAACCGGACTCAATTCGGGATACATAGTGTCGGTCATTCAGTAGGTCCCAGCGGTACACGCCGGTCCCACCGCTGCACGGCGCTCGAGAAACCCACCGCCACGCGGCGCTCCAGAAACCCACCGTTACACGGCGCTCCAGAAACCCATGCTGGAAGTTTGTCGATCGGGCGGGACCGTAGCCCTGCTTGCGCGATAGGCGAGCAAGCTCGCCTGCGCCGGCAAGAGTGCCCCACCCGTGCGGCAGGAGTGCGTGCGCCAACGGCGAGCTTCAGTTCGCGGAACCCTGACCGTGGGCTGAAGCTCACGGCGGCACACTGAAGCCCGCGCCACGCAGCGGTGCGTTCGAATCAAACCCCCGCAACCACCCCCACCGCGACCTCCGCCAGCGCCGCCAGCGCCAGCTCGCACCCCTCGCGGTCCACGTCGTAATGCGTCACCAGCCGCATCAAACTCGCATTCACCGCATTGATCAGTACGCCGCGCTCTTTCAGCCGCGCACTTACTTCCTGCGCCGTTAGCCCGGTGGCGCTCACATCGAAGATCACGATATTGGTCTGTACCTTGGCCGGGTCGACCTGCACGCCGGGGATGCGCGCCAGGCCTTGCGCCATCATGCGCGCGTTGCGGTGATCTTCGGCCAGGTGGCGCGGGCTTTGCTCCAGCGCGATCAGGCCCGCGGCCGCCAGCACGCCCGCCTGCCGCATGCCGCCGCCCAGGCGCTTGCGGTAGAGCCGCCCCTGCGCGATCGCCTCCGCAGTGCCGGCCAGCATCGACCCCACCGGCGCGCCCAGCGCCTTCGAGAGGCAGAACATCACCGTATCCACCTTGGCCACGATCTCGCGCACCGGCTTACCGCAGGCCTCCGCGGCGTTGAATACCCGCGCGCCATCCATGTGGACTTTCAGGCCGCGCGCGTGGGCCTTGTCGCAGATCTCCTGGATGGTCTGGAGCGGGTAGACGGTGCCGCCCGCCAGATTGTTCGTGTTCTCGATTTCGATCAGGCCGGTGGGCGCCCAATGGGGCCCAAACGGCCGGATCTCGCGCGCAATCCGCTCCCAATCGAGAATCCCGTCGCTGGTGTGGATCGGCCGCGCGATGCAGCCGGAAAACCACGCCATCATGGATAGCTCGTAATTCATCACGTGCGCTCGCGAATCGCAAATCACTTCTTCGCCGTGCCGCGTGTGCAGCTTCACCGCGATGGTGTTGCCCATGGTGCCGGTGGGCACGAACAGCGCGGCCTCTTTGCCGGCGATCTCGGCCGCCCGCCGCTCCAGCACGTTGACTGTGGGGTCTTCGCCGTATACATCGTCGCCCACTTCGGCTTCCATCATGGCCCGGCGCATCTCCGGGGTAGGCTTGGTGACCGTATCGCTCCGCAGATCGATCATGTCAGGAACTCCTGAAAGACTTCATTCGATAGCATCACGCCGCGGCTAGTCAAGCGCAGCATATCGCCGTCGGTTTCGAGCAAGCCCTGATCGAGGAAGCGCCGTATGGGCTCGCGAAAATGCTGCCATTCGCGCGGCTCCGGGCGGATCCCCTGAGTCAGCCGCAGACCCACAAAAAAGCGCTCCTCCAACGGGTTGGGTTCGACGCACACCGGATTCCACCCGCCCAGATATTCGGTGATCGATTCCGGATTCTGCCAGCGTAGCCGGCCATCGAAGGAATGGGCGTCGGCGCCGAAGCCCGCGTAACATTCCAGATTCCAGTATTTCAAGTTGTGACGCGACTCGTGGCCCGGCACGGCGAAATTGGAGATCTCGTAGCGGGGCCGTCCAAGCGCGGCCAGGCGCTCGACGGCCATTTCGTAAAGATCGGCGGTGAGATCGTCGGAGGGCCGCCCGGCAGCGCCGTAACGTGATCCGCCCGCCAGAATTTCGCGGCCCAGCCGGCTGTCTTCATCCACTTCGAGCATGTAAATGGAAACGTGATCGGGCTCGATGCGCGCGATCCAGTTGAGCGATTCGCGCCAGCTTGCGGCGGTCTGCCCGGGAAGCCCGGCGATCAGGTCGATGTTGATCTTGCGTATGCCGCAATCGCGCAGCATGGCCACTTCGGCGGCGACCACCTGGGCGGTGTGCTTGCGTCCCGTGCGGGCGATTTCGTGCTGCACGAAGGATTGCACGCCCAGGCTGACGCGGTCGATACCGGCCCGCGCCCAGGCGCGGGCTTTGTCGGGCGTGATAGTGCCAGGCGCGGCTTCCAGCGTCGCTTCCTGCCACGGGCGTCCGGGGATTAGGGAGAGCAGGGAAGCCAACACGTCCGGGTCCATCGCGCTAGGTGTGCCGCCGCCGAAATAGACCGTTTCCGGCCGCCACACCCACTGGTGCCGCGCGATTTCGCCGCGCAGCACGCTGCGGTAGCTGGCTTCCAGGGTTTGCGGAAACACGCCAGAGGCGAAATTGCAGTATGTGCATTTCTGCGCGCAGAAAGGGTAGGAAACGTATACTCCTGGCACGTTTCTCTTATGATAGCGTGGGGCGAGCAAGGCTTGCCAACATCGACAAACGGCGTCGATGTTACGACGGGGGCGAGGGGGCGATCACGCACGGGCTACTGCTTCAGCTCCGCTACAATCTCCGCCGCGACGGCGCGCGCCTTTTCCAGCGCGCCGGGCTCGAAGCTGATGGCGCCCACGCGCGCATGGCCGCCTCCGCCGTAGCGCTCGCAGATGGTCGCCAGGTTGTGCTTGGGGATCTCCGGCGCCCACGGGTTCGATCCCACCGAAACCTTCGTGCGGAAGCTGGAGGGGCTCACCGAAACCGTGTAGATCGAGTCCGGAAACAGGTAGTAGGGGATGAACTTGTTGTAGCCTTCCATGTCGTAACCGGCCAGATCGAAGAAGACCACGCCGTCTTCCTGGCGCGCCCGCTTCCGGATGATCTCCATGGAATCCAGGTGGCGCTGGTAGAGAGGCTGGAACAGCGCCTGGACTTCCGGTTCGGCGATGATTTCCGGGAGCTGGCGGAACTGCATCCAGCCGATGATCTTGCGCACGATATCGGATTCCTTGGCCGCTTCGATCACCAGCGTCAGCTT
>Ga0181526_10000151_pt1 | contig 72793 bp, 69 predicted proteins | sample PEATcosm2014_Bin_35_FD_119750 | JGI IMG/M metagenome (GOLD analysis project Ga0181526, IMG submission 119750) | Peatland microbial communities from MTU Mesocosm Facility, Houghton, MI, USA - PEATcosm2014_Bin06_30_metaG | ecosystem: Environmental > Terrestrial > Soil > Wetlands > Peat | place... | reverse complement strand
CAAGACATTGGCCATGCCCACGGAGCCTACAAGCCTCCGCGGGATTCAATGTCCCGGACGTTACTCTCGTTGGCCGGTTTTCAGGTGATAATCACTGGCCGGTTTTGGGTGATCGCTGAGGCCGATCCCCCTTCGTCTTAACCTCCTGCTTACTTTTGTGGTGAGATAGACGACGGGCTAGGTACCGCTCAGGGCGTTTTATCCCAATTTGACCCTAGTCCTGCTGGGGAGGCCAGCATAGTTACGAAAGGGGACAGTGCATCAATAGTCCCTCAAGGCCTACCGCGAGATCCACCGCGATGGCTGCTCAGCGAAGTGTTCGAATCGTGCCTGTGCGTCACCGCTGAGACCGCGTTTGATCTAATTCGCCTTCTTGCAGCCTAACTTCTGCCAAACTTGTCACCCCCCCGGACCAGTTCTAGTCGGACATATTCGAGCGAAGCGGCTGAAGCTGCGACATGGACTTTTCTAGGCGGCTGTCGACTTCGCTGGGATCGCTGACTTCGGTGCCTTCTGTGAATTCGAGAGTTTCATGTAGCTACTCATAGTCTGGGTCAACTGCGCGTCCACCTCGTCCGCAATCGTCATGACATCCGTTAACAACAGGCTAAAATCCAGAGCGTTCATATTGTCTTTCAATGTCCCGAACAGGGTTACCTGAAGGATTCTGGATTCGTGCACCAGCATCGCGGGAGTGTAGCCTTGCGTGTATCGCAGTTCGCCATGTAGAGCGGCTGCGGGAGAACCGATGGCATCGCTGTCCTGCGGCGGCGATCCTGTAATGGGCCTGTTCAGCCGGAGAACAAGGTCCTCGATCAGCTTGGGAAGATGGCCAGTCCGCTCACTATCGACAAGCAGAATGTGGTTCAGTTCACGGGCCTGCTTTACCCGGGTCAACCAGTCTCTGACAACGATCTCAGAGCAGCGATGGAGTATCTCGCTCACTTTCTCCTTTCTCGTCCGGTTAGCAGGTTTTTGAACGAGCAGTCTTTCCCGTACCATTTCGGCGAGGTGGTTAATCTTGACAGGTTTCACGACGATTTCGTCCGCCTCAAGAATGATCGCTTCCATCGCGCTTTTCACGTCGGGGAAGGCGCTCAACAGCATCGTCAATGCGGCTGGTTGGGAATGTCGCATAGCCGAGATCACGGTGAAGCCGTCGCCTGCGTGGGGCATGTGCAGGTCGGTGATGACCACATCAAAGCTCGCGGTGGCAATGCATTTCAGAGCTTCTGTCACGCCGCCTACTGCCACTACCGCGAATCCCTTGGATTCGAGCGATTGCCTCATCATGTCGAGTACAGCATCGTCATCATCCACCAAGAGAACTCTATGAATGGTTTGTCCTTCGGTTGGAGCCATATAACACCCTCTCTCGTCTCAATACTGCGACTCTAGTCTCCGCAACCACTCTCGAGATTGGTCAATTACGGGCCGGTGCAACGAGGTCCGATCCCTCACCAGACATAGCTTATGTCATGCCCTCTGTAGTAGACGGGCGAAATCTGCAGCGGCCAAGGGCGGGCTGAAAAGGTAGCCTTGTCCTTCCGCGCAATGCTCGGCCTGAAGATATGCCCTTTGTTCTCGCGTTTCGACGCCCTCAGCTACCACGAGGTACTTGAGGCTCTTTCCCATGTTAATTATGGCGCTGACAATCGTAGAGTCATCGGGATCGGCAGTGATCTGGTGGACAAAGGACTGGTCAATTTTCAAGACATCAATCGGAAACTGACGAAGATAGCTGAGGCTGGAATAGCCGGTGCCGAAGTCATCCACTGCAAGTTGTATCCCCATCATTTTGAGCTCTTGAAGTACGGAGACCATGGATTCGGCATCCTCCATGAGGACGCCCTCGGTGAGCTCGAGTTCGAGATATCGCGCTTCCAAGTCAGTTTCCGAAAGTACGCTCCGGACACGTTCGGTGAAACCCTTATCGCGGAACTCGACGGCAGAAACGTTGACGGCGATAGGCAATTGCGGCAGTCCCGCGTTCTGCCAGGCGCGCCCTTGCCTGCATGCTTCACGCAGCACCCAACGGCCGATCTGCAGAATTAGACCACAATCTTCGGCGATGGGCACGAACTGGGATGGCGGGACAAGTCCCCGATCCGGGTGCTGCCAGCGTATCAACGCCTCGACTCCTGTGATCTCACTTGTGTCGAGATCTACCTTCGGCTGATAATGCAATAAGAACTCTTCTCGCTCGAAAGCGCTGCGCAGGCTGCTTTCGAGAGTTTGCCGCTCTACGGCCTTCAGATTCATTTCCGCCTTGAAGAACTGGAAATTGTTGCGCCCTTTTTCCTTGGCGTGGTACATCGCTGTGTCCGCGTTCTTGATTAGCGTTTCGGAGTCCTCTCCGTCTGCCGGATAGACGCTGATACCCATGCTGCCACCGATATGCAGATCTCGTCCCCCGATGGAGTGGGGTGCGTTGAGTAAAAGAAGTATTTTTCTTGCGCTCGTGGTCAGGTCTTCCACATCTGCGATTTCCGAAAGCAAGATTACGAATTCATCTCCGCCCTGACGGCTGACGGTGTCGGAGCCGCGCAGTCCTGCCAGCAATCGTTTTGAAACGGACTGAAGAAGCTGGTCGCCGGTGGCATGTCCCAGCGAATCGTTGATGTATTTGAAACGATCCAAATCGAGAAAAATCACGGCGATGGGACTATTCTGCCGGCGAGCCAGGGAAATCGACTGAGAGATCCGGTCGTTGAGCAGCAGGCGATTGGGCAAATTCGTAACAAGATCGTGCTGCGCGGCATACGTCATTTGGTGCGACATGGCCCGCGCCGCGCTCACATCATGGAAAACGATCACCGCTCCGATGACGCGGCCTGCTCGGTCATGGATGGGGGCAGCGGAATCTTCAATCGCGGATTCAAATCCATCGCGACGGATGAGGACACAATCTACGATCAGTCCCACCCTCCTATTTTGTTCGACGGCTATCCTCATGGGGTCCCGCGCGGTTTTGCGCGTGGCGCCGTCAATAATTCGGAAGACTTTGGCGAAGTATTGGCCTGCGGCTTCTTCGCGGCGCCAACCGGTCATGGTCTCTGCAACGAGATTGAGATAGGTGATTTTGCCGGACATGTCGCTGCAGATAACGGCATCACCGATCGAGTTGAGGGCGACCAGAGCGCGCTCTTTTTCTACGTACAATGCGTCCTCGACGGTCTTGTTTTTGATCGCGTTGCGCAGTGCGCGCGATAGAGAATAGCTATCGAGGCGACCTGGCGGGAGATAATCTTGCGCACCGCGCCCCACGGCTCGTTTCGCGAGGGCTTCGTTAGCATTGCTGCCGAGGATTAGAATCGGGACGTCGGGCGCGCCGATGCACAACTTGTCGAACGTCTCGATACCTTGAGTACCAGGCAGGGACAAATCGAGTAAGACAGCATCAATGCCTCCTTTGTTCAGGCGCGTAAGACCCGCGGAAAGTTGACGAACCCATTCCAGTTCGAACAAACCGCGGCCTGCCGTGGCGAGCGCCGCGCGAATCTCATCGGCAGCGGCCGGATCGTTGTCAACCAAAAGTATTCTTTGGGGCAGAATAGGTGTGGTCATAAACGCCTCTGCTTTGAACCACCCGAACATCTTCTCTCTCCGACAAGCGACCTTCCGCCTCATACACCACACCCATGCCCCCTCCGCCGATCTTGCGGAATATGCCGCAATGAGACATCACCTGGCTGATTGGTTGTGCTGGCTTCAGACTTCGACGGAGGACGGCGATCCAGCCTGCTCCGGACAATCTGGCCGAGTGTTCTTGGTGCGTACGGTTTTTGAAGGAAAACTGCCCCAGCCGGTATGTCTAAATCCAAAGAAAGTGATTCGGACGTGTGCCCGCTTGTGAAGACTACCGGAAGATCAGGTTTAATGGCGCTCATCTGGGCAAACACTTCAGTTCCACTCAGACCTGGCATCATGACGTCTAGAATCACAAGATCAATCTTTGTCGGGTCTTGTCTGAAGAGTCGCAGGGCTTCCTGTCCGTCGGCGGCGAGGATTATCGCGTAGCCATACGATCCCAAAATCGCATTGGCGACTTCACGAATGCCTTCATTATCTTCGGCAACGAGAATGGTTTCATTCCCTGTCACGGAGATCATGGCTATTTCCGGGTGCGGTTGGTGCGCGCGTCCCGTACTCGAAGGAAAATAAACTCGGAAAGTGGTGCCTTTCCCGACTTCACTGTATACGTTCAACAAACCACCATGCTGTTTCACAACTCCGTATACAGTAGCCAATCCAAGGCCTGTTCCCTTGCCGAGGTCCTTAGTGGTGAAGAAGGGCTCGAAGATACGGTCTACCGTCGCGGCATCCATGCCAATGCCGGTGTCGGCGACTACAAGCATCACATAACGACCGGGGCGACCATAGGAGTTTCGGTGGCAGAATTCCTCATCGATTTCGACATTGTTGGTCTCGATGATCAAACGGCCGCCCCTCGGCATCGCGTCCTTGGCATTTATACAGAGATTCATGATGACTTGGCCAATCTGAGATGCGTCGCCCTGTATGACATCAAGACTTGGGTCCAAAATGATTTTGGTCTCGATATTCTCTTCCATCCCGCTCCCTAGGAAGCTACGCATTTCTGAGATGGATTTGTTTACATCTAGTTTCACGGGTTGCAGAACCTGGCGACGAGCGAAAGCGAGCAGTTGGGTGGTAAGTCCTGCGGCGCGCTCCGCCTGATTGCGAATTTGCGTGAACCGACGCTGAAGCCCGCTCCCATTTCCGGCTTCCTCCTCTCCTAACTCAGCCCAGCCGAGGATCGCACCGATAATGTTGTTGAAGTCGTGTGCAATTCCGCCCGCGAGCCTGCCGATCGCTTCGAACCGCTCCTGTTGCCGCGCTTGCCGTTCCAGTTGCGCCTTCTCGCGCCGCTGTTCCGCCTCTTGCAACTCCCTTTGTATCGCCGGAAGTAATCGTTTCAGGCCGCCCTTCATGACATAGTCGTGGGCGCCCTCTTTCAACGCAGCGACTGCAGTCTCTTCACCGATCGTGCCTGAAACATAAATGAAGGGCGTGTCCAGGTTTTTTCCTCGCAGCAGCCGGAGGGCACCGGCGTAACCGAAATGTGGAACCGAGAAATCACAAATCACCACATCCCAAGCCCGATTCTCGAGGCTCGCACTCATCGCTGGCGGCGTATCTACACGCTCGAAGCTCACATCATATCCACCCCGGCGCAGTTCCCGGATCACGAGTTCGGCATCCTCGTCCGAATCTTCGACCATCAGAACGCTGAGGGGGGTGCTCATGGATCCACCTGCCAATTGAAGCCGCTTCGCTCAAAATCGACCACTACGATCCAACTTGCCAACCGCCTTGACAGAGGGCACACAATCGGGAGGCGCCCGACGGGTAGACGGCGTTCACTTAAAATGCGCGTTGGCCGTGTCCCTCCGCGCATCCCATGGCTCCCTACCCAAGTCCGGCGCGAAACAAGCCGCGCCCACGGTCGGGTTTTCAGTCGTTCAGCATTCACCCGAAACCGTGGCAGCATTATGACTTCCTTCTTGTAGGCTCGGACACCAGCGCGAAATCGATTGAGCCAAGGGAGGATGGAATATGTAAGGCCTGAGCCCGACTGTCTGCACTCCTGCCTTGACCCCCGTTCCATTCCTCCACACACTTTGCGACGAATATAAAACTAGCTTCAAATAGGTTCCTTCTGGTGAGACCGGTTACCGAACCGTGCATCTCGTATCTTTGATTTCCTAAGGCGACATAGTCGTAAACGCAGTAGTCCGCGTGAATTGAGAGTAGTCGGATAATGTTGTTGGAGCTGTCACTGTAAATCGCACCTTCTCGTAAGTGCGTCCTCGGTTCACAGCTCTGGGTTGACGCAAGCGCCATGGTTGTTGGCATCCTCTGTAGATCGGCTCAGCACCGGAAGTTTCTGGAATCGCGCCAAAGGACCCCGATCGAGGCGAAACCTGACGTGCCCGGGGTGTTCCTTTAGGCCGCTCTGTCAGCCGCAATATGATGCGCTGTCGACACATTTACCGCAAAAGTCTCCAGCTTCGGAGGAGACTCCAAGACTCGCTTCAACATGTCGGTGATCGTGTCATAGTACTGGCGATGATACCCCTCGGCATCTTGTTGCGAGGTCCAGAAACTGATGAACACCAGCCTTTCGGGGTTTGTCTTGTCGGAAAGCGTAAGAAAGTCGACAAAGCCCGGCTGCTTTTGCAGGATCGGTAATACGTCGTTTTTCAGCTTGTTGCCGAACTGTTCAGTTCGGCCGGCCTGCGATTGGCATTCCACAACACGAGCAAACATAGACGTGCCTCCTTCTTCCAAATAGTTTTTCGAGATATGCGTAGCACTGCGTAGTACTTCGTCGGATGCTTCCCCAAACGCGTCTGGTGATCCGCATCCTACCGAAATTCAAGCAGACCACCAGACGCTCGAAGCGCTCTCAGGGCGAGAGCAAGCATGTGCGACCTTACTTCTTGGACGCGGTGTTGCCCGTACCAGCGTGCAACGATTTCGCGCTAAAGAATACGACGAATCGATCATTGCCCCATTTTCGCCGTTATTGCTGTCTGGCTGGACCTTGCATGTAGCCTTCCGTCTCTGAATAGTAGCTAACTCATAGAAAAGAGGGCCTCGGTAGTTCAGTGTCAGAGTCTCGACACTGTCACGAGACAGACGATTCGACACATCTGGTCAGCTAACCTCAGATCGCACTACTTTCGGTGCTCTGGTCCAGGGTGTTACTTCACGGGCAAAGGCGATTCTTCGATCCACAGCCGGATCAGAAGACCGGGGAACTGGGCAGATGATGACTGCCCCGTCCGTTGTTCGCATCAAGCGCATGGTCGTAGCGCATTCCCCACACAACCAAAAGTACTCGATTCTACGTTTCGGATGATCAGTTCTCGATCTAGGGTCCACATGGTTATCGTTTGCCTCAACCATGAAGATCTGCCCACTGCGAAAATAGTGGAACGGAATGTTGCAGGCTGGATCAGCACACGTGGCTATCATTGTCACTCCCGGAAATACCGTTGTTGTCGCTGCCGGCCCGTGGAGTTCGGAATCTTCGAGGCCCGGGACCAGAGCGTGCCGGTGCGCGGAGGTGTTCACCCTCACCGATGAGCGAACCCGGTCCTGGTGCCAATCGGGTGGAGGCCGATCTGTCGGCATCAAGCACTACCTCAGGGAATGAGGTCTTCTCCCGCGTGGCCTATCCCGGACTCCTGGCATCGGGGGATCTTTGCAAATAGTCCTCCGTTCCGTTTCGACTTGCAGGTTATACGAACCAAGGCTCTAGCCTGTGTCGGTAGCTCGCCGGTTATGTCGATGACTGTCGACAGCGCTGCATGGACTCGACACTTCGACACTGTCTGTGCCCGTCTCCAGCTTCCAACTAACAAATCGGGAATGTGCGAGGATATCCGACATGGGCACGCTGGCAAGTAGCTCTGGAACTCAAATGGGACTAATGTTCAGCCTTTTCATTTTCGAATAGAGAGTCGTGCGTTTCATTCCCAGTCTATTGGCTGCACCCGACGCGCCACCTATTACTCCTCCCGCCTCTTCCAAAGCTTGAAGGATGAGTGCTCGTTCGACCTCCTGCGACATTTTGCCGGAAGCTGGTTTTGTGCCGCTTTCTAATTCGCCGAGCGGAACCCTCAGGACTGGTGAGTTTGTCAAAATCACGCATCGCTGAACCAGATTTTGCAATTCTCTGATGTTCCCCGGCCAGTTCCAATTTACCAGGGCACCCATGGCTTCAGCGGGGACGCTCTCAATCGACTTCTTCGCTTCTTTTGCGTACCTGGCGACGAAGTAACGCACGAGGGCAGGAATGTCACTTTTTCTTTCCCGCAAAGGGGGAATGTAAATCGGAAAGACATTGAGCCTATAGAATAGGTCCTCGCGAAACCGCCCTTCGATGATACTTCGATGCAAGTCGTGATTTGTGGCAGCGATCAACCGAACGTCGACTCTTACGGTCCGGTTGCTACCGAGCCGTTCGAATTCTTTGTCTTGCAGAACCCGTAACAACTTCGGCTGGATCATACTTGGAAGATCCCCTACCTCATCCAGTAGCAGAGTTCCCCTGTCAGCTAGTTCCAATCGACCAACGTGGCTATTAATCGCGCCGGTGAATGCCCCCTTTTCGTGTCCGAATAGCTCGCTTTCCAACAACTCTGTCGGAATCGCCGTACAGTTGACGCTAACAAACTTGCTGTCGGCCCGCGGGCTGAGTCGATGAATAGCACGTGCAACCAACTCCTTGCCAGTACCTGTCTCTCCCAGTAGCAGCACCGTAGCATTCGTGGCGGCTACCGTCCTCACCTGTGTTAGCAGTTCATGCAGAGGAGCACTAGTCCCAATAATATCGTGGATGGCCTCCTCACGAACCGTCTGATCGCCCAGATCGAAAACCTGGAGCTCTTGTTCGGGCCTTGGCGCTACGATGGAAGTGGCTTGGACGGATTCTGCCTGCCCTATAAGCCCATCACGTGAAAGAGTGGTGTCCAGGAGTTGAGCGATCATTGCAGCCGTGCGGTGCAGCAACTCAAGTGTCGCATTCGTCTTGGGAATGACACTCAAACTGCCAAAGCCCATTGCTCCCAGCCTGTGACGACTTGTGGTCAAGGGAAGGACATAATAAGTACGTACGCCGAGTTGGCGAAGCGACGCTAGGAAAGCGGGCAAACTGGTTTCCGCCTCCAAATCTTGGAGGAGTACGGATCGTTGATTCTTCCAGGCCCATCCGCTTGCGCAAGTGTGCACGGCACTGAATTCACGTCTTTTCTGCGTGTGGCCCGCCTTCCAAGTATCCAGAAGGATGCTCTCCGTGCTTGAGTCGTAAAGACCCAATGTGACAAATTCAAAATTCAAGGATTTCCGCAGGTAGAGTGCCAAGGTAGGGAAAAGAGCATCTGCTGTCGGCTGGCTGACTGCTAGCTGCGCCAGATCTAGCAGATTGCGATACTGTCCTACTGCTAGGTCAGCGAGATAAACAGAGTCAACCGCAAATCTTTGCTCCGACATACTGCTGCACCCTACGTCTTAGCCTTCGGATTCAGACGACGTTCACAGTATTACGCCTCACGACAGCTACAAAGATCACGACACGAAATGTCATCCCGTGTTTCTGGATACGATACCGCACATTCATTAGTACGCTGTTGTACATTTGCAGTATATTACAGGTTCTGTTTCGGGGAAACCAGAATGAACTCTGCTAAAGGCGGGGATTCGAGTGGCAAAACTGTGATCACAATATTGATTCCATAACAATGTCGGCTCCCATGTCCGAGTAAATTTTGGTGGCGCCAACCAACCAAGGCCAGGGAGAAAGGAGCCGAACAATGATCATTATAGGATGCGATTACCACCCGGGGTTTCAGCAAATTGCGTTTGCGGATTACGGGCACGGGGGAGTTACAAGAACGGCGGCTGGAGCACCAAGAGGAAGCGGAGACGTTCTACCGGGAACTCGAAGCACAAGGCCTCAAGGTGGGGCGTGGGGATGGAAGCGAGTGGGCATGCTCGCCGGTTCGAGCGACTGCTCGGGGAGTTGCGATTTGAGCTGTGGATTGGGGGATGCCGCCGAGATCTGCACCAAGCGGGTACGCAAGCAGAAGACGGATCGCCAGGATGCGGAGCTGATGCTGCGATTGTTGCTCGAAGATCGCTTTCCGAAGGTCTGGGTGCCGAACTGGGAAGAATCGGGACCTGCGGCAAACTGTTGTGGCACCGGCACCGGATCGTGCAGGTGTGCGCGGCTCACCAGTTGGGACCTGAACCGTCGTATAGGTGTGCTTTACGAATGGTCAGTCTCCTGGGGAAGCAGAAAGTCGCACAACCCGGCGAGGCGAAAAAAGGTGCAGATCGGATTCTGTTCGGATTTCGTAACAGGACGTTTCGCTGCCCACCAACCAGCGGAACAGGAGAACAGGATGCATATACCATCACCTTTTTAGGGAAGCAATGGATATGTAATCGGGAGCATTTGCGACGGCTGCTTGACGCTCTCAAACACGACCTGCGGATGAAGCAGCGGGTAACCATTGGAGAACTGCGCCAGCTTGCAGAAGCGATCATTGATTACGGCCGAATTCAAGCGCAGGAGGGATGGCCCGCGTCCCCGCCGCTATATATAATCGTCGATTGCTAAAATGGCATACCGATTCAGAGAGTCGCCGCAGACCATTAACGACGCGCTGATGCTGTTAAAGGGCATGGGCCGTGCTCAGCGTGTCCATCGTCACGGGTATTGGAAATTGAAACTGGCAGGCGGTCACAAGGATAAGTGGGAATGCCGCTTAACGTAGCTCGAGCGTGTCTTCCACTCTACGCAGGAGTTCCGACGGGAGGAAAGGCTTTTGTAGAATAGTTGCGCCGGACTTAACTAGCTCACCCAATTCGGGAAACTGGTCGCCAAAGCCCGTTACAAACAACAGCTTCGTTTCGGGTCGAGCCGCACGAATTCGTTTTGAAAGCTCAAGGCCGTTGAATTCGGGCGTGACAATATCACTCACCACAATCTCTATCGTGCCCTCATGGTGCTCGCTCCAGTGGAGCGCCTCCGCACCATCGGCGGCAGGAAAGACAGAAAACCCTACTCCTTCAAGCGTCCTTTGCAAGAGGTTTCGAAGGTTACCGTCGCCTTCGATTATCAAGATTGTGACGGAGCGATGGCGGGGCGCAAGATGGAGTGTCTGGTGAGTTGACTGGGCCTCTCGTGTTTGTCGTTGGTCCAACTCGTGCACGATTTGTCGACCAAGAATCTGCAAGGAATCTATTTGCTCGGCAGTCAGGAGGTGAGGCACTCGGTCCATCACGCCTAAGACTCCTATCGCTGCGTGGCTAGAAGCGATTAGCGGTACCCCCGCAAAAAATCTGACCCCGATCTCCGTCACCAGGAAACTGTTCTCGAACGTCGCGTCAGCGAGTGGATTAGGCACGACTAGGGGGTCGGGTCGCAAAATTGCATGGGCAGAAAAGGATCGCTCTCGCGGAATCTCATCGAAAACAAAACCAATTTTCGCTTTGAGCCACACCCGATGCTGATCGACGAATCCGATCTTACCGATGGGAGCATCGCAGATGAGTGTAGCTAGACGAACAATGTCGTCAAACGCTTGTTCGGGAGATGTTTGGAGAACTTGAAAGCTTCGAAGAACTTCGAGGCGGGAGCTCTCGTTTTGTGGGAGAGGCGAACTCATTGGTTGCCTCGCAACAAAAGATGAGCGGCGACGCCCCACGCGCCGATGAACGTTTCGTCACATTCAAGCGTTCCCATGAGTTTGGGCTGTCGGGGTCTGGAGCCATTGCTAAGCGAATTCCGGTCATTAGGAACAATCTGACTTGTAGTAGTTGATTTGATGAACCGCTCGTTGCGCTTGCCAGTCCCGGCCCGTAGAATCTCACCAATCACTTCGGGCTTCGAGAGATTGTGTCCCTTTTTCATGACAACTTCTCATGCTCTATCACTCGCCCGTAACCAAGGATCGCCTCTGGTGTAGTTCTTCAGGGGTCAACCGTTCTCCATCCGCGACGCATGCGTGAGAACGTCAACCAGCTCTCGATGCCTATTGCTCCGAAAACATTTAATTATATATCATCCTGTTCCGCCGGTTGGTGGGGCAGCGAAACGTCCTGTTACGAAATCCGAACAGAATCCGATCTGCACCTTTTTTCGCCTCGCCCGATAGTATAAGTCCGTGGATCGAGAACGGAGACCCTCCCGCGGCCATCGGCGTATGCGAACACTGCAATGCCTAGTTTAAGGTCAGTACCATTGTTCCATGATCTGAGACTTAGCATTCCCTATCGACTCTTTGCCGTGCTCGTTGCGCACATGCTTCAACATGGCATCTGTGGCCTGCGTGCGGCGGCAACCGAATCTGTCATCGAACTCGTTGACGCGCTCAACGTGTGAACAGTCTTTGCAGTTGAGAATTAGACCGCCACTCTTGCCTCTGGTGATCGTATACATCACCCCGAGCATACAAGCTGCCGCTTCCGCCCAGTGTGATCGTAATCGCTTTCCGGTTACGTTCGTTTGAGAGAGAGGGTGCGTACCGAACGGTTCTTCGGAGTCTTACGAGCAGCGGAGGCGGAAACAGAAATCGTCCTGCGCTTCCACGGCTGCCGCTAATCCGGTAAGAGGGCATCAGAACGAGGTGTCTGTCCTCTGAAAACCATGACGAGGAACCGGCGACAACCCGAATTCCAGTGATCGTGGTTAGCAGTCCCCCCAGAGTAACGCTGACAGACTGAAGAAAGCAGGCGCGATCGCATATATCGAGAACTCGAAACTCGACCTTATCAGGAGCGGTGAAAACTTAGTCCGGCTGGTAAACGCTGCGCTTAGCAAGGTAAAGACCGATCACGCCTTCAACTCTTCAACTTTGAAGGACCGTAAAATCGGAAACGAGAGTCTAGAGGACGTTGCTCACTAACCGCAGCACCCCTGCATTGTCGTGCTTCCCCGCTGCCACTCGTGGAGCTTCAGTTTCGTCGGCCTTGCACGCATACCGGGTCGTTTTCGATACGGGCGTTGGTGAAGGACGACCAGCGTATGCGTAGGAACAGCAAGCAGCTCTTGCAGCCGTCTCCCTATCTGAGCCAGCATAGGAGTCTGCCTTTGGGCGGGAGGGATCGCCGAGGCGACCCGTAGTTTCACGACCTTGAGTCTGGGGACATTGGCCACTCGGGAGGCGTCGGATGTCGTGGCGGCCAGTTGCGTCGACCAAGAGCGTTATCCCGACGCGGGAAGTATTTTGAATACGCCTGTTTGGCTCGCGGGCCTCGCCGTTATTTTTCTTGAGTAGCCCAGACCTGACTCCCTGGAATTGACTGTTTGGGTCTCGAATATCTAGCGGACTGACACTTTCTTTCCAATTCGTCAAAAACCTGACTTGCATACACCAAGTCTTGTAATTCCGGTTCGTCGACCGCAGCCTCCCGGATCAAGTGCAATGCGCGTTCCCCAGCAGCTTTCCGCGCTTCCAGCACTCGTAGAGGGACAAGCTCCATATCAGTTTCAAGGACGGCAGCCCTGTACAGACTCTTCCATGATTGCGCATCTTGCGATTTTACGTCGCGCTCTTTCATTGACGCTCCTCGTGATGGGAAATTCATAGGGATTATATCGACGGTCTAGACAGTTTGTCAGCACGGAAACGCACTCTTGAGTGTGCGATGTCGAATAGGATGTACAGTGGCCAAGGGTCGCCGAGGCACGCCTCAATCCGACGCAGCATGAGGCTCTTCGGAATACTGGAAGTTCTAGAAAAATGGATCGGCGAGGATCGGGGCACCGGACGAACAGAAAGTCGGAAACTGGAAAGTCGGTCTTTCGGTCAACGCTACTCGGTTTCTTCGCGAACGCACGGCGTCATGAGAGAGTTGCGCCATCGAAGAATGCATCCGGCCCCCGAACTTCGGTTATTTCCCCGCGCTGAACTGGTTCGCAGTCGGAAGAACTGAACCTATTTCTTCGCAATGGACCAGAAAATCCCGCCAGAGATTTTGGACCGGAAGGAACTCGCGCTCGTAGGTCAGGCGGAAATGCACATCACAGTGCCCTACGATGGACCACGCATTTCGTTCAACGATGTATACGCTAGCCTCGTTCATAAGATTGAGCCTTTTAACCGCTGCCCTTTCCGCCCAGTGTGATCCCGCCGAGCCGATTCCGATGATATGGATGTAAAGCGACAAAACGACCCAGAGCAGGTTCTCTCTGGGTCGGGTCGATTCCTTCGCACTAAGTTCAATAACATTGTTCCATGATCTGAGGCTTAGGATTCCCTATCGGCGCTTTGGCGTGCTCGTTGCGCACATGCTTCAACATGGCAGTTGCGGCCTGCGTGCGACGGCTACCGAGTCTGTCATCGAACTCGTTTACGTGCTCGGTATGTGGGCAGTCATGGCAGACGAGGATCACGCCGCTCGCGTCATTGTTGATTGTGTACATGACTCCGAGCATACACGCTGCAGTTACCGCCCAGTGTGATCGTAATCGCTTTCCCGTTACCTCGGTTTGGGAGAGAGGTCTTGGGAGTCTTACGAGCAGCGGAGGCGGAAACAGAAATCGTCCTGCGCTTCCACGGCTGCCGCTAATCCGGTAAGAGGGCATCAGAACGAGGTGTCCATCACTGGGAGAAATGGGTAAGGGACAGCGATGTGCAACCGTGGCGTGCTCGTTCATTGCCCTAGCCGCTTGGGTGCGGCACCTACAGTTCTCGCCGTTGAAATCCATTGTGGTGACGGAGTGTTTGCAAAGTCTGCACTTGAACATAGCAAAGCCATTCATCATCTTGATGGTGTAATGTCTCACAGCTTTAATTGTAGACGCTCATCCTTGGTATGACTCCGAACTAAAGTTACGCTCACCACCGTCGCGAGCGAAATGGCAGGTGCTTGCGCTCACGATCCGATCAATGAGTTCAAGTATCGGGCGATTGCACTAACTGAGAATTGTCAGTGTAATCACGTTTTCCACAATAACCGCATTGTTTCCGACGAGGCGGCGGACAGACCAGAAGAAGCACAACTTGTTCGTGATGTGGAGGTAGGCGTCGCCAAAGCTCGGAGAATGGCACAAGGAGGAAACGGAATATGAACCTAGCGGCAAATCAGCAGGGGTTGCATGATCGCGGAAATTACCTGGTCCGGCGACAACGGTTAGCGCCGGGGGAGGCGACACCTTGGCATCGCGATCCCCTTCATCGGGTGACCGGGCTCCTGAGCGGGGATCTATTGAACATCGAGTTCCGCGATGGCGGGGAAACTCAGTCGTGGAAAGTCACTGTTGGCGAAGTGGATTGGGTGGAGCCGAGCGATCGCGTCCGCCGCGCGGTGACGTCGGCAAAGAAGTATTCGAGTTGTAACTTTTTTCCTTGATCACCCGGGGGTGGTACCGCAGCCGGAGGACGGTTCTTAATTAATCGTCAAGTCGCCCCCGAGGCGTAACACACCAAATCGCCGAGGTCTGTACCCAGTGTGGGATGTCTGCGTAGCAAAACGAAAATGGAAAAGCGAGAGAAACTGGTCTATACCGTGGGCGAAGTGGCGGCCATGTTGGGCTTTTCGAGGAGCACCGTCGCCTGTTTGTTTGAGAAAGAACCGGGCGTCATACAACTTACACGCCCCGAGACTATGCACAAGCGGCGGTATCGCTCTTTGAGGATTCCACGTTCTGTGTACCAGCGGGTGCTAGCTCGCCTCACCAAGTAGCCGTCCGGTGCTGTTTCCGTGCCGTTCGCAAGGAATTGCACCGAACTAGCCGCGTAAGACGCCATCTTGCCGCGGGCCTCACGCGCGGTGAGGCATTCGAATGGAGTAAAAGTGCTCATCGTAAATGGTGCCTCAATGCCCCGGAATGGCGACTAAAAGGCGTCTAATGCTCCTCACTTTCGTCTTTTATTCCCCTCACTTCTGAAAAAATACTGGATACGCGTGCAAGAACGGGAGCGGCGGTCTGCGGCTTTGTGTTCTCCATAAACACTGACCCCCATACCCATACCCCCACCCATCCTGCTTGAAACAATGTCACCCGGCCTGCCCACTATTTGTCTTGGCAGTCCTGCACCACGGTGACAACGATGCAGTAGGGGGGTCAGATGTGCAGCAACTCTCGGGAACGCTCACGGCATGCCAAAGTCCCGCGCCGTGTATACGTGGTCCTTCGGCCCGAACACGCGTCCAAGGTCTTCACAGCATTCGTCCAGGGAGATTCTCTTGCGAGCCATACGCCAGAACCTACGGTCGAGGCAACTCCAGTCAACCTGATTGAATCTGGGAACCGCGCAACTTCGTGGGAACAACCGCAGGAACAACCGTGGGAACCGAATGTGCTGTAGGTGCCTGAAGGTTCCCAAATGCGCCCGTTAACTCCCTGATTCTACGACTTTAAGTAGAGTGTCAAGGTAGCGCTCTAACCAACTGAGCTACGCGCCTACAGTGTTCTTAAATACATCCTACCGCGCGACTTCTCCCTCCGCCTCAATTTTACTACAACGTTTCGCGCACCCGCTTTGGCACCCGCTCGCCTTCCAGCAGGAAACGCTCGATTGTGCGACTCTTGATCGCTGGGAATGAAGATGTCCATCTCGCGCATACTCTCGATGTCAGCAGCCAGTTGTGCGGTTATCGAGGCGAGATGAAAGTTGGAGATGAGATTGTGATTCAATACTGCCATGCGCGAGCACAATTCCGAGTCACTTGGATCGCCGCTCGCGAGGGCTCCTCGGAGAAGCAGATTTGGGGTGCCGAGGTCCCTCAGGAAACGGCTTGGCAGCAAATCGCAGCTTTCTTGGGTCAGGCGCAAACTCGGTGCTCAACGTGAAGACTTTTTAAACAAGCGAGCGAATACATGCTCTGTAAGCCCATCGGATTTCGAGAGTACGTCTCTGGTAGCGGCAGTCGGTGCGTACTTGGGCGCTATGGTCAACGATGAGAACAGTGCAAGACATGCAACCCCTTAGCCCTTGGCTGGCTGCCGACCCGCTTCCATCGTGCAGCGGCGGGAGGCGACAAGGAAGGGCTCCCACACCAGTCGGCGAGAAATGCGAGCTTGGCACTGGTCAACCACGCACGAACCCCCATCCGGATCGGCGCTTGGTGAAAAAGGGTTAAGCCATTTCAGAGCCGCCCCTGACTCCTATTTTTTGCGTCGTCTCGTCCAAGATGATGTGCTCCTCGGAGACGAAGTAAGCAACTATGAACTTCTCTTCGTCCTCAGTTGAGGTTTTCCATTCGGGCGATTGGCGATCCGCGAGTAGAGCCCCTACGTCGTCAAATCAGTTCCGCCATGCCGAAACTACCTCTACCCTCCAATATGCACCATCGTCCGCGACGCCGGCACAAATCCCGGCTCCCCGATGTGGTGCCGCTCTTCTTTCTTCTCCACTACGTTCACGATGAACTCCGTGAGTTTCTCATCCGTCGCGCCGCGCCGCATTAACTCATGCAGATCGTGATCCCACACAGAAAATAAACACGTCCGCAGCTTTCCATCCGAGGTGATGCGAATCCGGCTGCAGTGACCGCAGAACGGATGTGACACCGGCGCAATGATTCCAATTTCGCCGATGCCATCCCGGAAGCGATAGCGGCGCGCCGTCTCGCTGTGCGCGTGCGCGATCTCATCCAGCGGCAGATACTCCGACATGCGGGAGACGATCTCATCCAGCCTAACCACAATCTCCGGAGTCCAAACGCGGTCCTCCTCGAGCGGCATGAATTCAATGAAGCGCACCACCACTTGCTCTGCGCGCGCGAACATCCCGAACGGAATAATCTGATCCTCATTGAAGCCGCGCAGCAGCACGCAATTGATTTTCACCGGATCAAGCCCCGCCTGCCGCGATGCGCGCACGCCCGCCAGTACGCTGTCGTATCCATTCGGCACGCGAGTGATGCGCGCAAACCGATTCGGATCCACCGCGTCCATGCTTATCGTCACGCGGTCGACGCCGGCGTCTTTCAGCGGCCGTGCGATCTCAGCCAGCAGATGGCCATTCGTCGTCAATGCAATTTCAGGCTTCTTGCCATGTGCGGTGCGCAGCTTACCGAGGTCGCGAACAAACTCCACGATGCCTCTGCGCAGCAAAGGCTCGCCACCTGTCAGACGAATCTTCGTGATCCCAAGCCCAACCAGAATGCGAGCCATCCGCAGATAATCGTCGAACGGAAGCTCCGCATAAGCCGCCCCATTCGTCCCCGTCCGGCAATACACACACTTGTAGTTGCAGCGGTCGGTAATCGATATCCGCAGGTCGTGAATCGAGCGCCCGAAATTGTCGGTAAGCTTTGGCATCAGCAATTAGCTGTCGGCTTTTCGCTTTAGGCTCTTAGCGTTAGGGAAGCTCTGTCGAAGCCGTTTCCCGAACCCGCTTCGAAATGGGTATGGCTTCACTCATGCCCCGCTTTGCATCAAGGCCTCGCTTTAGCGATGCCGCAAGCTCTGCGAAATCAGCCGCCCCTTTAGGGGCTGCTCGTCGTCCGAATTTGTTCGTGTGGAGAAAACCCCGAGGAGTGACCCAGCGAGCGTTTCCTTTCCAACACGGGAGGCACAGACGTTTCCATCCGCACCCTCGAATCGCACCTCGTCCAACCGCCGCGACCCTCGCCCCCGCCGCCAAAAAATCTCTCAGGCTGCGGGGATCGGAAACTCTGTCATTATTATACCCATAGTGCTGGCTGCATAACGGGCAACTCCGAAAGTTATGAACGTGGCGTTATTGGGGGCCAAGAGCCAGAATCTGAGAGCTGACAGCTAAGAACTCAGCCTCTTCGCCATCGAACAATAAATCTCCACCGCTTCCCGGAGCTGCGCTTTCTCCACAAACTCGCCCTCCGTGTGCGCCACGTGAATCGAGCCTGGACCGAGCAGCAGCGGCTCGCCCCAGTTCCTAAGGGACGGGACATCGGTCGTGAAGGCCGCGACCATCGTCGGCAGACCGTCCAGCGTCCGCAACCGCAGAAACGGAGTCTCGCGTGTGAAGCGAACCTCGGCGAGCGTGCCGACGGTCTCTGTAATCTCCCGGCGCAGCGCGTCCGCCGGGCCGACCAGGCGATAAAAAAGGTTAGCTTTGGCAAGATCGGGAATCACATTCGGCGCCCGCCCGCCCTGAATTAAGCCGACGTTTTTTGTGCAAGGGCCCACGTCGGCGTCTTCAGGAAGTTTCATCGCGTGCAGGCGGTGCAGCGCCTCCACCAACTTGTCGATCGCCGACTCACCCAGTTCCGGATACGCCGAGTGAGCCATCTTCCCGTGCGCCACCAGTTCCACGTGCAGCGCGCCCTTGCTCGCCAGCGCCAGCTTGTTTTCGGTGGGCTCGCCGTTGATCATGAAGCGCGCGCCCACCGGTTGCTGGTTGGCCACCCTCGCGCCGATCGAGTCCTGCTCCTCGCCCACCAGAAACAGCAGCCCGACGAAAACGCCCGCTCCGCGCAGGTTCTCCGCCGCCAGAATCTCGGCTGCAATAATCCCCTTGGCGTCGCACGCTCCGCGCCCGTAAATGCGCTCGTCATCTTCGGACGATGCAATAAAAGGCGGCACCGTATCCATGTGCGTGGAGAAAAAAACCTCCGGACGCGCATGCCCCGGCCACGCCGCCATCACGTTCGCGCGCGCACCGTCGACCGGCATTTTGCGAGCTTCTAACCCGCGTCGCCGCAGTTCGTCGCAAAGGAAATCTCCCACCAAACTTTCATTCGGCGTAATGGATTCTATATCGATCAGCCGGCGGGTAAGGGCAAACAGGTCCATGCAGGAAAAGAGTACCAGTCGCTGGTCGCTAGTCGCTAGTCGCTGGCAGGCAGATTCTCTGCAATACTTCTGCAATACTAATGACGAACGACTAAGGACTAAGGACTAACGACCGGCCCATGCTCCCCGAGACCCCCAGCATCCGCTCGCTGTTCCTCACTGGCCCCGCCGGACGCCTGGAAGCTCTCCTCAACGCCGGATCGCCCACCGCGACGCATGCCGCCGTGGTGTACCATCCGCATCCGCTCTACGGTGGAACGTTGCACAACAAAGTCGTCTTCCACGCTATGAAAGCGCTCAACGGCTTCGGATTCCCCGTGCTGCGCTTCAACTTCCGCGGCACCGGTCTGAGCGAAGGCGAGCACGCCAACGGCATCGGCGAAGTGGACGACGTGCGTACCGCTCTCGATTGGATCGAGCGCGAATTCACGCTGCCCGTCATCTTCGCCGGTTTTTCCTTCGGCGCCGCCGTCGGATTGCGCACCGCGTATTCCGATGACCGAGTCCGCGCGCTCATCGCCCTCGGCCTGCCCGCCGTCCCGGTCGCAGATCGAATTGAAGACCGTGTGTACGATTTTGAATTTCTGCGCGAGTGCCTCAAGCCCAAACTCTTCGTCAGCGGCTCGCGCGATCAGTTCGGTCCCAGGGGCAAACTCGAAGCGCTAGTCAACACCTTCGCCGACCCCAAGAAACTGGTCCGCATCGAAGCCGGAGATCACTTCTTCGAAGGAAGACTCAAGGAGATGCGCCTGGCTATCGAGGATTGGGTCCGCAAGACCCTGCTCGCAGAAGCCACCAGCGACTGACAACGGACCTCCTTCTTTTATAATCCCCACCATGCCCCCGACGTCGCTCGCGCGCGACCAGCAATTCCGCCACATGCGCGACGTTGCCCGCGAGATTTTCACCTCCGCGCTCAAGAACGCCTCCATCGAAAGCGCTTTCGCCCGCAACGTGCACTGCGAGCGCCGCGTCCTGCGCATCGGCGACGACCTGCACGATCTCGATCGCTATCAGCGAGTCTTCGTCGTCTCCATCGGAAAAGCGGCGCACACTATGGTCGCCGCTCTAGAGGCCCAGGTCGGCAGCGGACTCGAAGGCATTGTCGCATCGTCCGTCGAACCAGCCGGCCAAGTGCGCGGGTTCCGCTATTTTCGCGGCGGGCATCCCACGCCTACCGCCGAATCCATCCACGCCGCCGAGGCCATCCTCAAGTCGCTGACTTCTCTCGACGCCGCTTCGCTCGCCATCTTCATGATCTCCGGCGGCGGCTCTTCCATCGTAGAAAAACCCGTCGACGACGAAATCTCGCTGCCCGACCTCGCCGCCACTTACGGCACGCTCGTGCACTCCGGAGCGCCCATCGCCGAGATCAACGCCGTCCGCAAACATCTTTCCTCCGTGAAGGGAGGACGCCTTGCCCAGGCAGCCTATCCCGCTCAGCAGGTTTCGATTCTCGTCTCCGACGTGCCCGACGATACCCCCGACGCGCTCGCCTCCGGCCCGACCATGCCCGATTCCACTTCTATCCACGACTGCGAGCGCATCGCCGCTAAATACAATCTCATCGATCAGTTCCCCAAATCCGTAGCCGAGCTGTTCCGTCAGCATGCTCTCGCCGAGACGCCCAAATCCGACGACCCGGCTTTCGTCTGCGCTCGCTGGTGGACTGTGCTCTCGAACAAAGTGGCCATCGATGAAGCTACCGTAGCCGCCACCCGCGCCGGTTTCGCCGTTGAAGTCGATAACTCCTGCGACGACTGGCCCTACGACAAAGCCGCCAACTACTTGCTCAACCGCCTGCGCGAACTGCGCCGCACCGTATCGCGCGTCTGTTTGATCTCCGGCGGCGAGGTGACCGTGACCGTCCGCAACGGTGGCATCGGCGGACGCAACCAGCAGTTCGCCCTCGCCTGCGCCGAACAAGTATCGGGACAAGACATTACCGTGCTGAGCGCCGGGACCGACGGTATTGACGGCAACAGTCCTGCCGCCGGTGCCGTAGTCGATGGCAGTACCATCTTTCGTGCCGGCAGTGGTGAGGTCGATGCCCGTGCCGGAAGCGCCGAAGCCGTGCAGCAGGCGCTCTCCGGCTTCAATGCCTATCCTCTTTTCGACGCGCTAGGCGACACCGTCATCACCGGACCCACCGGAAATAATCTTCGCGACCTTCGCATTCTGCTGGCTTACTGATCCGCCCCCACCCTTCCGATCAATAAAGAGTTTCGCTAAATATTCTCCTTCATGTGGAGGTCCGTACTTCCGCGCCTCGAAGTTAGCATTACGATAACGCCCGCCGGTTCATGTGCTTCCAGTTCCAGCCATCGTAAATTCTTGTAAATCTCCGTGCCTGCGGCATCGTCGTACCCCTGTTCTGCATCCAACGTCTTAAAACAAAAACCATTACCGGAGGTTTCGATTGAAACGCACATTTCGTATCGCTATGCTTTTGACCTTCGTCTGCGCAAACCTAGCGGCGCTCTCGAACTTCGCACAAGCTCAGAAGATCGACGTTGCGTTCGGCGTCAGCACGACCTTAGCCCCGGGTGCCAGTTTCGTGGACGGCGCTGAAAGCGCCCCGTCGCTCGCCGGCGGAGCCTTTCCCGGCTTTAGCGGCGACTTCCTCTTCTATCACAACCTCGGCTTTGGAGCCGAGGTGTTCTGGAGGGCAGGCAGCTCCAGCTGCCCAGAGTCCATCTGCGGCTTCGAATCGGGCATCACCTATCGCCCGGTGTTCTACAACTTCAACGCCGTGTACTCTCCCAAACTCGCGAGTCATGCCTATTTGGAACTTGTCGGCGGCCTCGGCGCGCTCGACACCCATTACTCCGCCTGTAACTTGAGTGGTGCGTCGTGCGGTGGCAGCCAACTGCTCGCATCGAGCAATCACTTCGACATAGATCTCGGCGGCGGCATCAAGCTCTATGTCCACCACGGGTTCTTCGTCCGCCCCGAGGCGCGCTTTTACTGGGTCAACAACAACACGGACTACAGTGCAAACCACGCCGCCCGCGTCGGCGCCTCCATCGGCTACACCTTCAGGTGATGCAAGCAAGCTTGTCATCTTGAGCGCAGCGAAGGACCTGCTGTTTGCCTCCTGGCAGAGGCTGGTCCTTCGCTAGCGGGAGCCCTGCTCCTTCGCCTTTTGTAGGCTGTTTGTCGGCTCGTACTCCCCAGTGGCCCGCTTCACCCGTCCCGCATTATGATAGACATATGAACTTCGGCTTCTCAGGCGAGATGATCTTCCTGTTTTTTCTGGCGCTGATCCTTTTCGGCCCCAAGAAAATGCCGGAGATCGGTCGCCAGGTCGCGCGCTTTCTGAATGAGTTCCGGCGCGCTTCCTACGAATTCCGCTCTCAGATCGAATCCGAAATCAATACCCTGGATACGAACGATAGGAACGCCGGCAGCAGCAACGCCAGCACCCGTCGGCAGCAGATCCTGCCCCCCATCCAGGCCCCGCTCGGATCGCTGGCCAATCGCATCTTCAATCCACCGCCCGCCGATAAGCTAGAAGTTGCCGAAAATGCTGCTGCCGAAAATGTCGCTGCCCTAGCCACTGCTGGCGAAGCCGCCCCAGTTCCACCTGCATCCATTCCCGAGCCTTCTCCCGCTCCGGGAGTTGAAGCTCCGAAGGTTGCGCCCGATGCCTGAGCTGTCCGCCTCCTCACCCTTGAACGAATCCGCCAAGGAGCAAATGCCCGCCATGGGCTTCCTCGAGCATCTCGAGGAACTCCGCAAGCGCATCGTTTATTCCATCATCGCCCTCGTCGTCGGCTTCTTTGCCTGCTGGGGATATGCCGGGAATATCTATGCCATCATGCAGCGTCCCATCATGGAAGCGCTGCAACGCAATGGCCTCTCGGCCAAGCTCGTTTACGTCAATCCGGTCGAGCCTTTCAATCTGTATCTGAAAGTCGGAATGATGGCCGGCTTGTTCGTCGCCTCGCCCTTCGTGCTCTACCAGATCTGGTGCTTCATTTCGCCCGGTCTTTACCGCAACGAGAAGCGCTACGTAATGCCCTTCATGGCCTCGACCATAGCCCTGTTCCTTTCCGGCGGGTACTTCGGCTACAAAGTGGTTCTGCCCCAGGCGCTCGTGTTCCTCATCGGCTACGGCAAAGACTTCCAGCCGATGATCACGCTCAGCGAGTACAGTTCTCTGTTTTTGACCATCATCGTCGGCCTGGGCGTAATCTTCGAAATGCCGATTGTGATATTTTTCCTGGCGCTCATGGGCATCGTCAGCGCCGGATGGATGTGGCGCAACATCCGCTATGCCATCCTGGGGATCTTCGTCGTCGCCGCTATCATCACGCCCACCCCCGATATCCTGAACATGTGCATCTTCGCCGCCCCCATGGTGGCCTTGTACATCCTGAGCACGGGCATCGCATGGCTCGTGCATCCCAAACAGCGCAAGAAACGCGCGGAGAAAAACTCCTAACCAACAGGGGACACGGAGAAGCACAGGGAAAACCATGACAGGGGAGACCATGAAACGAAACGCAACGACAATAGAAGTCTTTCAAGCCTTTCCCGGTGTTTCCCCTTGCCCCCTGTGGTTAAAGACCTGTCTGCAGCTAGCCCTGACCATCGCCCTGTCGAGCACCATAGCCTGCGGAAAAGGAACCGACGCAACCGCCAATTTAGCCTCAAAATCCGAATCGACCGAGAAGGCGCCAACTCCGCCCAAAGCCCCACCCCCCGACTCCGCCCCGCTCCCACACATCGATTCCAAACGCGCCTTCCAGTACACCCGCGAAGTCACCGCCTTCGGCCCGCGCTATATGGGCAACGAGAATCACAAGAAACTGGAACACTATATCCTTGACCACCTCAAAGGCGATGAGGTCGAAGACGACGCCTTTACCGCCGACACCGTAGAAGGCAAGTTCCCAGTCCGCAATATCATCGCTAAATTTCCCGGCACAAAAGATGGCATCATCGTCATCCTCGGCCACTACGACACCAACTACCCGCTGCGCAATATCGGATACGTCGGTGCCAATGACGGCGGCTCTTCCACCGCCATCCTGCTCGAATTTGCCAACCAACTGCGCGGCGGGGGATCGGGCAAAAAGCGCGACGGCTACAGCGTCTGGCTGGTATGGACTGATGGCGAAGAAGCGGTGCGGAAGTGGTCCGACACCGACAGTCTATACGGCACCCGTCATCTGGCCGAGAAATGGGAAAAGGACGGCACGCTCAAGAAGATCAAAGCGCTAATGGTGATGGACATGATCGGCGATGCCGACCTCGACATCGACCGCAACACCATCGGTACCCCCTGGCTGCTCGACCTTATCTACGCCGCCGCCGAGCGCTTAGGCTACCAGTCCCACTTCTACGCCCGCGAAGGCCCCATAGAAGACGATCACCTGCCCTTCGTCAAGCGTGGCGTCCCCAGCGCCGACGTCATCGACCTCGATTACGGATACAACAACGTTTTCCATCACACCGCTCAAGACACTATGGACAAGCTAAGCCCCAAGAGCCTCGAAATCGCCGGCGAGACCATCCTTGAAACCATCCACATGCTCGACCAACGCTAGTCTCGCCTGCCGGTGCTCAGGCGCTCCTCCGCTGCTAAAATTGAAGACCCACAAAACATCTAACTCAAAGTTGTGTTATCGCAATTGGAGGATAGGAAAAAATGAAGAAGCTGATTGGATTGCTCGTGATATGTTTCGTGTTTTCTCTCTCAGCCCTGGCACAACACGAAGAACATGCAGCCGGTGGCGCCCGGCCGGAGGTCGGTGGCGGCCATCAAAACATTCCTAAGCACGGTCCTGCGAAAGTAACCACGCCGCATCCAGCGGAGGAAAACCGCAACTTCAGCGAAAAGGCAGGACATCCCAATGCTCCACACGTGGATGGCGGCAAACAATGGGTGGGCCATGATACCGGCCCGAACGACCCTCATTACCATCTGGACCATCCGTGGGAGCATGGTCACTTTACCGGCGGTATCGGGCGCGGCCACGTCTGGCGCCTCGCCGGCGGTGGTCCCGGCCGCTTCTTGTTCGGCGGTTCTTACTTCTCCGTGGCTCCCTACGACGTCGGCTTCTGTAACGGCTGGCTTTGGGATTCGGACGAAATCGTTATCTACGACGATCCCGATCATGTGGGCTGGTATCTCGCGTATAACGTCAGGCTCGGAATCTACGTTCACGTGATGTATCTGGGAGCGTGATGTATACGGAAAAGATCGAGCGGTGAGATTTTTGCGATGCAGTGCTCCGGTGGAGAGACGGGCGGGGATGCCTGGCTCTCCACCGGCCAAGGATTTCGCTATTTCTTTTCTTCGCTCTTGTCGTCCTTCTTTTCGTTCTTATTTTTATCGTCCTTATTCTTGTCAACGATCGAGAGCAGTTCGACCTCAAAGATCAGGGTCGCATTGGGCTCAATTCCGCTGCGCGGGTCCGGGCGCTCACCATAGGCAAGGCTCGAAGGAATAAAGAGCTGCCACTTCGAGCCCACCGGCATGAGCTGCAGCGCTTCCGTCCACCCTTTGATTACTTGCCCGACTCCAAACGTGGCCGGTAGCCCCCGCTTGTAGGAGCTGTCAAATTCCGTGCCGTTGATGAGAGTACCCCGGTAGTTACACACAACCTGGTCGCTCGCGGTGGGCTTCGGTCCGCCGCCCGCTTTCAGAATCTTGTACTGCAAGCCGCTGGGCAACGTAACGACGCCTTCTTTCGCTTTGTTGGCAGCGAGAAATTTTTCGCCTTCGGCCTTGTTCGCAGCCGCAGCCTGTTGCATTTTCTCCTGCTGCTCTTTGCGCACCTCTGCCTGTACCTCGTCGAGCACGGCCTTCGCTTCTTCTGGCGTCAGACGTGTCTTACCGCCGGACATGGCGTCCCTCAATCCCTCTGATGCCAGATTCCAGTCCACATCCACCGACTGCTTTTTCAGGCTGCCGCCAACTTGTTTCCCAATGTCCATTCCCAGTGCGTAGCTGAACTTTTCTTTTTGCGTTTTAAGGGGAGCAGGCGCCGCGCTCTTCGCTGCCGTTGCCGTCTTCTTTACCGGAGCTTTCGCCGTTGTGGCCGCTTGCGGAGTTGTGGCTGCAGGAGCCGCTGGAGTCGTTGTCGCCGGAGTACTGGTTGCTGGAGTCTGCTGGGCATAGCCATCTCCGGCCAGCATCATCCCTGCGGCCAATAGAAAGGTTGTAATGAGAGATCTTTGCATTCATCTATTGTTACATTGCCCCGCCTTCTACGCCAGACCAGAGGCAACGGGGTAATGGTCTAGCTCCGTGTTGCCGAGCCGCGAGCTTTGCCCTTCGAGCAAGCCGGCCCCTCGTAGCTCGCGACTTATTTTGCCCCCTGGAGCGAAGCCGCCGCTTTTCGCTATAATCCCCTCCATGAAAACCACTCGCTTGTTCTCGCTCGCACTGCTCGTGGTCGCGCTCGCGTCGGCCAGTTCGGCCAAGATTCTGGTTCAACTGAAAGATGCCCAAGGCAAGGTTGTGGGCTCCGCGATTCTGTGGGAATTCACCCCGGGCATTGGGATGGAAGTGGATCTCCACGATTTGCCTCCCGGCGAACATGCTATCCACTTTCATCAGAACGCGAAGTGCGATGCCCCGGACTTCAAGTCCGCGGGAGGCCACTTCAATCCCGATGGGAAGAAGCACGGATTGGAGAATCCGGAAGGTCACCACGCCGGTGACAACCCCAACTTCACGGTGGGCGCGGACGGCAAAGCGCATTTCAAGTGGGAGGATAAGGACGTCACGCTCGGCAGCGACAGCCATTCGCTGTTCAGCAACGGAGGCACAGCCCTCGTAATCCACGCCAAGGCCGACGACCAGAAGACCGACCCTGCGGGCAATGCCGGCGACCGCATCGCCTGTGGTGTTATTACGAAGTAGCCTCGGAGAATGTCCGCTGTGTGACACGCCGGGCAGGAACGCCGCTACGTGGCTTCGCGAGCGCAGCTCGCCAGGATTTCTGTCCGCCAATGCGCAAATTCACGAGCGGGCGACGCTTGGCACATTCACCCCGATCAAGATGACCAAAGAAACTCCAGCGCCTTCGGAAAGCGCGCTGCCCAGGCCGATTCGCTGTGTGCAGCATTTTCTTCGATACGGACCTTCAGCCGTTGTTCGTCCAACCCAGCCGCGCGCAGAATCGATTCCAGTTCGCGGACGTCGGCAACGATCCTTTCGTCTTTCTCCGCATGCCCCACTTCCCTAGTCCCCACCCCCAGGTACATGCGCGCCGGCCAACCGCGGAATCGACGGCTCTCTTGCAGAATTTTCCGGTTCGCCACAGACAGGGACGGGCTCTCGATCAGCAATCGCCCAAACACGCCCGGCGCTTCCAGTTCCGTGTACAAAGTGATCAGGCCTCCCAGAGAGGACCCGCCCAATCCTGTATTCTCCGGTCCCTTTACAACACAATAATGCTCCTCGATCAGCGGCATCACTTCACGCTGCAGAAAATCCGGATAGCATGTTCCCTTCGCGTTAAGAACTCCGGGATCTCTTGACTTGTACGGAATGTACTCGCAAGCCCGGTTCTTCGTGTTGTCGATGCCGACGATGATGAGCGGCGGCACTTTCCGTTCGGCAATCAACCGCGCAGCGCTCTCGCCCACCTGCCAGTGCACACCCGCAAAAGCCGTTAACGGATCGAACAGATTCTGCCCGTCATTCAAATAAAGGACCGGATAGCGCGTCTCGCCCCAGCCGTCGTAATCGGGAGGCAGCCAAACCCGCAACAGTCGCGTGTTCCCGAAGATACGGCTGCAGAGTTCATGCAGCCACAGGCTTCCGGTCGCGACCGGCATGGCAGCGGTGGGGCCAGACTTCGTCTTCGGTTTTAGTTTTCGCGTTGTGGGCCGGGACATGGAGTGAATCGAGCTTTCAGCCGTCAGTTCTCGGCTTTCTGGGAAAAAATCGGGCGGGCCTTTGTACAGTGGCCTGCTGGGTACTGGCTACTCACTGCTACTGTCTCGCTTCCACCAGATCACCGCCGCCAACAACGTCGTCGTCGCAATCAACACCAGCGAACTCAAACATAAAATGCACCAGACCCCCAGCACGCGCGCTTCAATGTAGGTTAGGTACAAAGCAAACGCCAGGCCAATGGCAGCAGCGCCGAAGAGCATTGCCGGTGTCTCGCGCCGCTCGCGATATACCGTGGCCAGCCCCACCAGTGCCGAGTACCCGAGCATCCCAATCAGCGCGACCGGGATTCCCAGAATCGACGAATATTCGCTGCGGTTCACGATGTCGCAATTGAACGTTTCCCCGATATCGCAATACGCCGTCTTTGAGGTCGCGTAATGATGCTGCAGCGACACTGACGACACCGCGATTCCGCACACCGCCAAAATGGCCACAAAGCTCATCAAACGCTGCGTCAGATCGGTCATGGCAGCGCGCACCCGGTGCGGTCGCTCAGTTCTTGCAGAGTAAAAACGCGCTCCACACGTTCACCCGTAGGCGGAAATTGCCACGTCGGATAATGCTTGATGTTTTCGTCTTTGCAAACCTGCGAAACACCGTGTAGGTCGCCTTTAATGCCGCATTCCACGTAAGGAGCGTACTCGAACGACGCGCCGAACTCTTCTTTCTGCTCCACGCAATGCGGACACCACCACGCCCCGTACATTTTCACGCCGCGCCCGGTCAGACAGCGCGCGAACGCATCGTGCTTGTGCTGGGTACGGTTGTCAAGATAGTAGGCCAGCCCGACCGCGGCCACGATCAGCGCGGCATAGATCGCAACCCGCCCCCAATTCCGCCTCGAGGTTCTGATGCCGACTTTCTCCTTTTGCCGTTCTCTTCGCTCTTGCGACATGGATTTCTTATATCACGCTGCTCTGGAACAAGACTGCTGAACGCAGGACGGCTCAGAGCACGACTCTTCAAACTACGACCCGAAGCGCCGACGGCAGCACTTCGATCGTCCGGCACTCCAACGTCAGCACCTCGCCGTCCACCATCACATCCACCGGCCCGTCGAGTTGAAACTCGACGCGCCGAACCGCCTGCCGTTCCGCCAGAGGATGCCGAGTGTGCGTGCCATCATAAAGCGTTGCCAGGTTCCGGATCAGCCCCAGTCGCCCAATCGGCCCCCACCGCACATACTCAATCAATCCGTCATCGGTGACCGCATCGGGCGCGATCATCATGGTGCCGCCCGTGAACTTGCTGTTGTTAAACGCCAGAAACAAGCAGCGCCGCGAGTCAAACTCTCGCTGGCCCTCCAACCGCACCGGGAACGGTCGCCGATCGAGCCGCACCAGGCACAGAAAAATGGACAACAGATAGCCGAACTGCCCCAGCGCCAGAAACCGCCGATGCCGCAGTGCCGCCACGTCCGCAGTAAACCCCACACTCAGCAGATTCGTGTAGTGGATCGCTCCCTCTTTGTGCGCCAGTCGCAAAACATCACAAGGCCGCGAACGCCGCGCCTCCAGCGCCTGCATCGCGTGCTCCACACTGCTCTTGCTGGAAACTCCATCGACGAAATCTCGCAGAAACGAGTTGCCAGTGCCAAGCGGAAGAAACCCCAAGGTTGGAATCCGATCCTCCGCACCCGGGGACCTGCTCTCCGGAAACAAACCGTTGACAATCTCAAAGGAAGTCCCATCCCCGCCCACCGCCAGAAACTTCCGATAACCGCGCCCATAGGCCTCGCGCGCAATCTGCGTGGCATGTCCAGCGACGCTAGTCTCCGCCGTCTCCAGCGCAATCCCCGCGCGCCGCAGCCGATCGAGCGCCGCTCCCACCCGCTCGCCACACCGCCCGCCGCCCGCCGCCGGATTGATTATGGCAAGAAAACTTTCGTTCACGTTAAGCAGGTTGGCTCCTCACGCAGCTCTTTGCGCAGTGCGATTCTTCCCAATGACTGAAAGCCGACAGCTGAATGCTAAGAATCTAAGAGCTAGATCCCGATCACTGCCGCCCGCGCAGCGCCCGCTCCAATCTCCTCCGCCAACTCTCCGCGCTTGATTTTCAGCGACGTCGTCCGCGGAAAATCCCCCTCCCACACCAGACATCCGCCCACGCGCTTGAAGTCAGCCAGCCTCCGGTTCCGTGCCACAATCTCTTCGCGCAATCGGTCGTCGAACTGCTGGTTCTGTTCCAGTCGCACCACCAGCATCAGCATCTCGTTACCGAGAGTCTTCTGTGGCCATAAATAATTCGCCGCGAACACGCAGTATTCCTTTACCGGTAGGCCATCAAACACGGCCTCAATGTCCTCGGGATAAATGTTCTTCCCGCCCTCGGTGACGATCATATTTTTTTTGCGCCCGAAAAGTTGCAAGTGCCCGTGGCCTTCAAAGCGCCCCAGATCGCCGGTCAGCAGCCAGCCTTCGACGATCGTCTGCGCCGTCTGTTCCGGGTCATCCAGATAATGCGACATGACCGCGCGGCTCCGCACCGCCACTTCCCCGATTCCGTCGCCATCCGGATGCAGCACTCGCACCTCGGTACCGGGCAGTGGCTTGCCCACCGTGTCGGCGCGAAAGGGTTTCAGGTCGTTGAGCGTCACGGCTGTGCAGGCCTCGGTCAGTCCGTATCCGCACGCCACCGGAATTCCCAGATCGTAGAAGAACTGCAACGTCGAAGGATCCGTAAATGCCCCGCCAACAATCAACGCCCGCAGTTCTCCGCCAAACGCCTTGTGTACTTGCGGCAGCAACCGCCGGCTGACTTCCACCCGCGGACGTCCTCGCGTCAGCAGTTTGTTCAGCCCGATCAGCCGGTCCAGCATCCACCGCTCGTGCGGCTTCAATTCGTCAAACTTCGCTCGCAGTCCGCGTTCCAGATTCTTCAGCACCATCGGCACCAGGCTCACATAGGTGATGCGATAGCGGACAAACGCATCGCGCACAAATTCCGGACGCAGCGTCCGTAAATGAACCACGCAAGCTCCACAGATGAACGGCCCAATGAATCCCACCATGAAATCGATCGCGTGATTAGTGGGCAGAATGCTCAAATAGCGAACGCCCGGCCAAAATGGATACCACGCCGTCAGCGAAGCACACTGCTCCAAGTAACTGTCGTGCGTGAGCACGCATCCCTTCGGACGGCCGCCCGTGCCCGACGAATAGACGATGCAGGCCATGTCCTCGCGCTGCCGTGCCACAAACTGCGGATCGCCCTTCCTTTTAAATTCTTCCCAGCGATAAGCGCCGCGCAAGTCCTCTCCCGCCGGCGCTTCCGTCACCAGCACAATCTCAACCGTGAGCTTTGCGAACTCCGGCGACTGCGTGATCGCCCGCCACAAGTAATATTCCACAACCAGAAATCGCGACTTCGAATGCGCCAGCAGTTGCAGGTGCTCGGCCGCGGTCAATTTGTAATCCAGCGGAATCAGCACCCCGCCGCAGAAAAAAATCGAGTATGCAGAAATCAGCCACTTCGACTGATTCGTCATGATGATCGCCGCGCGGTCGCCCGCCTTAAAATCGGCGTCTTCAAGCGCCCGGCAAAGCGGACGCGCCATTTCCTTAAAATCAGAGTAGGTAAGCCGCACTTTTTCGCGCTCGCGGTCGGCTTCAATCAGGCAAGTTTCGTTCGGCCAGCGTTCCAGCGCATCCTTAAGCGCTGCACCCAGGCTGGCATATTGGCGGAGGTCAAGCATTCAAATCGTTGTCTCACCACGGAAACACATAAGCTCTAGAGTCGCGCCTGAATCCGATTCGCCAGCGTCCGAAAATCCGACACGCCCTGCAGTTCATAGTCCGGCAACTCGATGCCGAAGTGATGCTCCAGTCGCGTCAGCAAATCGAGCGCCTGCAGGCTGTCGATGCCCAGCGTCTTGAAAAAGTCGTCGTCGGCAGAAAGCTTCTCCCGTGGGACCCTAAAGTGGGTTGCGGCAAGATCGAGAATCTGGTCGAGTGTGTGATCGGTCGTCGGCATGAATACTGCGCCTTCCAAACTACAAATTACAAAATTAAGGTAGGTACGGCTGCACTCCCTCGTTCTCCACAAACTTGCGCAGCCCCTCTTCGACCGCCGGGCGCGAATACAGGCCGCAGAAGATATCAATCTCCCGCTTCAACTCTTCATACGGAATCGGCTTGACAAACGCCTTCGCCGCCGCCGCCGTCTGCCGGTCGAACTTCCCGACTTGGCTGGCCGTAGAGCGGGCTAAGCGCAACCCTTCGCCTTCGGCCGCAATCTGGCTCACCAGCCCGATCTGTTGCGCCTTCACCACGTTGAAGCTGCGCCCGGTCAGCAGCAGATCGCGCACCACCGCATTGCCCAAATCCCGCTTCAAACGCGGAATTCCACCGAATCCCGGAATCAGCCCGAGCCGCAGTTCTGGAAAGCAAAATCGCGTCATGCGATCCGCAATAATAATGTCGCAAACCAGCGCCAGCTCAAACCCGCCGCCAAATGTCACCCCGTGCACCGCCGCAATCGTCGTCAGCGGCGTCGCATCGAGCGTGTTCATCACGGCATGAATGCGCTCCAGAAACTCCCGCACCCCGCGCAGGGCTGCGCCGTTTTCCATTTCTTGCCCGCGCTGAAACAACTCGCGCAAATCCGCTCCCGCCGAAAACCCGGCCTTCAACGTGGAATGGATAATCAAAGCTTGCGCTTCATTCGCCAGCCCAGGCAGAGCCGCCGCAAATCTTTCCAACTCCTCCAGCGTGAGCGACCCGATCTCGTTGCAAGGATCGCGATGCAAGGCAAGCTCAATCGCACCATTCACCATCTGCCACGAAAGTGTTTGCCCTTTAAAGTCGTTCATGCCGTCTTCGCCGCCTGGTTCTTCGGGGCCTGGTTCGGCGAGTTCAGGTACATCGCGTCAATTTCGTTGCGAAACCGCTCGGCAATCAAGTCGCGTTTCAGCTTCCCGTTCGCCGTCAGCAGCCCGCTCTCGATCGTGAACGCTTTCTCGACCAGATGAAAAGCCCGCACCTGCTTGTAATGTGGAAGTCCCGGATTCACCAGGTCCAGTGCCGCCTGCGTTTTCTCGCCGCTAACTTTGCCCGTGACCAGTGCCGCCAGATATCCACGTCCATTGCCCACGAGCACCACCTGACTCGCGTCCGGCAACTCGTGCAGAACCTTGTCCTCAATCGGCTCGGGCGCAATGTTATGTCCCGACCCAAGAATAATCAGGTTCTTGATGCGCCCGACAATCTTCCAGTTTCCGTTCCCGTCCACTTCGCCTCGATCGCCGGTATGGAACCAGCCGTCGCGCCGCACCTTCGCCGTTTCCTCCGGACGATTCCAGTATCCCGGAAAGATATTTGGTCCGCGCACCACGATTTCCGCATTCTCCGCGATCTTCATCTCCACACCCGCAATCGCCGGCCCCACGCGGCCCGGAATTACCGGCGCATCTGGATCATCCATGGTGCAGATCGCCGTCGTCTCGGTCAGGCCGTACACCAGCAAAACGGGGATGCCCAACATCATAAAAAACAGTTGCGTCTCCACACTCAGCGGCGCCGAGCCGCAAATCAGCGCGCGCAGTTTTCCGCCGATCATTTTCTTGCGGATAGTGGGAAACACGAGCCGATTCGCCAGGCCAAGCCAGAACCAGTCTCCGGCGCGCGATTTCCCCTCTTGCTGCCGTACCCATGCGCCCTTGGCCTTGGTGTACACCTTCAACGGAAATCCACCCGTTTTCCAAAGCTGCTCGTCGACCGCTTTGCGCATGCGTTCGAGCAGCGCGGGAACATTCAGGAAATAATCCGGCGCCGCCAGCCGCATCTCAGTGGCAATCTTCCCCAGATCCGTATTCAATGTCAGCTTGCTGCCTCGCAGCAGGCAGGTCAGCATCATGATCCACGAACCCGCAAAGCAAAACGGCAGGTAGTGAAACACCGCGTCCTGCCCCGGCCGCGTCTTCCCCGTGTCATCCCGTATCGGGCGACCCTTTATAAGGTGATCCAGTCGCCCCGAAGTGCAGCCCAGCATGTACCCGACGTTGTCCGCGTTCAACATCACGCCCTTCGCCTCGCCCGAGGTACCGGAAGTGTAGATGATCGTCACCACATCTTTTTCCCCAACCTGCAGCTCCGGATTCTCCGCCGGTTCGCGCCCCGCCGTGAAAACATTTTCGAAGCAGAAACTCGGCGGCGCTTCGGGCCAAGCTTCTGCGATAGCATCGGCCAACGACTTCTCGCCGCAGGCAAGCACCGCCGGCCAGCAATCCTTCATCATTGCGACCAGTTCGGCCGGCGCCTGTCGCGCGTATAGCGGCACCACCGTCAACCCCTCGGCCATGATGGCCAAATCCATCGCCACCCATTGCAGCGAGTTATGCGCCAGCAGCGCGCATCTGTCACCCTTCTTCAGCCGCAACCGCCGCAGATAAGCACGCGCTACCAGCACCTGCGCCAACAACTGCCGCGCCGTGAGCCGAACCGTCTGCCCGTCGCTCATTTCCTGCAGCACGATGGCATCGCGCCTGCGCTCCAAGCTCGCAAACAGTTGTTCGAGAAATGGCATGCGATTCTGGTTTATCAGGATTGCCAAGCGAACTCTTGGGGATTTCCTTCGTCAACCTTCACGTCCTTCCCGAGTTCCGCACTCTTAACCACGGAGGACACGAAGGAGCCCCACCTACCCGTACGCCGCCACCAATTGCTTCAACCCGTCGCTCATCAGTGGCAAATAATCCTCCCAACTCCATTCTCCGCGCCGAGTGGGAAATTCTGGATATCGACGCTGCACTTCTTCTTCAAAATACACGCCCATGCGCGCCATCAATTTCAGATTCCGCACCACACTCCGCGCGATCCCGTCGGCAATGCGCTCACCGTCGCGATCCAGAATTTCGAGCGCTGCCAGAGTCCGCGCCTCCAGGTCCGGATCATCCACATTCATCAGCAACTCCTGATGTCCGCGCTCGTTCATCAAATTCCGTATACGCTCATCCATCGTGATCCCCGCCGACGCCACCAGCGCCGGCATCGAAGTCACAATGCCGTGATAGCGCGAAGACACCATCATGCGACAAGCCCGCAGAATGCTCACCAATTGGTACATGTTGTGATCGTCCGAGGTCAGCACCGGAACTCCGCCCAGCTTCTCCGAAATACGCTGGCAGGGCCGGGCATCCATGCGCTCGGTCGCCGCCATGATCACGAACACATTTTTCTTCTGCCGGAACGCAGCCACCGCATTGGCAATCGAACTCAAATAGTGCTCGTAGGCCCGGTCCGCCTCCGGCCCCGCATGATGAAAGTAGGGCCCGCGGTAGTGGCTCTCGTTGTATGCGCCCGTAAGGCTGTGCAGCGCCGCCTTCGCCACCGACGCCTTCACTGGCCACTCAAACGGATTGATCGGACACACCCCCAGCACCGGAGTCTTCCCGTCCCACCCCACATCGCGCAGCGCTTTCTGCCCATACTCCGCGCCCAGCGGCTCAAATGTCCACGCCGTATCCGTACCCAATTCCGTCGGCACGCCCATCTCGCGCAGAATTTTCCGCGACTCGTCATTGCGCGTGATCACCAGCGAACTCCTGCAATAGCGCCCGCACATCTTCGCGACCAGCGGATCCATGTGGCCGGCCTCCGCGCCATAACCGATCGACAACTTGTTCTCCGCCGCCGCAATACCCAGCGACCCAATCATCATCGTCGTCAGCGCATTCGCAAATTTGGACTTGAACATCGAACCTTCACACGCCACCACCCCATGATGTTTCGGCACTTCATTCGCCAGGAACGGCGGAAAAATATCCGGTAGCCGCACCTGCGACGTACCTTCGAAATATCCGCGCGACCGGTCAAAATTAAACGTCATCATGCTCAGTTCGACGTTCTCGGGCCCAAGAATTCGCCGGATCTGTCGCAGCATTTCTTCCACGCGCACATCCGATCCCGTATTGCGCGTCCCGTTGTAGCCTGCAAACAGCAGCTTCAGCTTCTCGCCCGGCTGCCACGGCTCCCCCTTGCCCAGCATCCACTGAATCTTCTTGCCCTCGATGATGCTCGACACCCACGCTTCCAGAACGAAGTCCATCATGCAGCAGACCCTCCCGCCCTTGTGCTCTCCGGCCAGGCCTGATACGGGTATTCAAAATTGTGTTCGCGGCTGAACCGGAGCAGCGGAAAACTGTATCGCGAAAACGGCGTCGGCTTGCGTCCTATTTCCGTTGTGACCCGCGTGTTGTCGAACACCGTGTTCCAGGTCAAGTACGGCAGGAAGACCGTCATCAGTGCCGCTCCGAGTCCGACCGGTCCTTTGCGGTTCGCCAGAGTATTAACGATGGAGCCGAACGGCCTTTCGAGAATCGGCAAGAACAGCGGCCCACGCTTGTTCTGTACCTCCGCAAGCGCCCGAGTCAATTCCCGAAACGTCTGTGAAGCGTTGCCCGAAGAAAGATGATAGGTATCGTGCTCGGGATTCGCCTTCATGTGCAAAGTCGAAATCGCGTCCGCCACGAAATCCACATTCACAATGTCGATCTTGTCATGCGGACGAAATGGAAGCACCGGCAATCCCGCGAGAAACACGAACGACCGCACCATGTCGAACTGCGTCGTCTGCGGATACCGGCTGTCCCCCAACACGATGCTGGGGCGGAAAATCGTCAGCGGTACGTCCGGTAGCAACTCGCGCACCATGTGCTCGCAGAATTTTTTCGTCCGCCCATACGGATCGTAATCCGACCGTTCCCACTCAATCGACCGGTCTTCAAAAACAACTTCATGGCTGCGTTTCCCCGCCACCGCCACCGTGCTGACGTTCGAAAAGCGCCGCAGTCCGTGATAGTACTGCGATCGCCGCGCCAACTGCAGTACTTCAAGAGTCCCGCGCAGATTCACATTCAAACAACTTTTTTCCGACTTCCGATTTAGCGAGGCCGCGCAGTGGATCACCGAATCGGTGGTGTGCACGAGCCGGTCGTAGTCGCCCGCTTCGAGCCCGAACTGCGCCGAGGTAAGATCGCCCCGAAAAACCCGGATCTTCGCCTGCAGGTACTCATAGAATTTCGGAAACGGCAGGTGCAACTGCAAGGCCTGCCAAAGCCGTAGCTCCGCGTCACGCGGATCGCGGCCGCGCACCAGCATATTCAAGGTCGCGTCATGCTGCTCCAGCAGATTGGCGGCGACATGCGCGCCGATGTATCCCGTCCCACCGGTCAGGAATATTGCCACGTTGCTCCGTTCGTCCCCGTCCTCAAACCCCCGCGGTTTTCGGTCGTTGTCGCCGTCGTCGTCGGCGAGGCCGGCATCTGCAGCACTCGCGGCGCCCGTGCTTCCAGCGGACGCCCTTCAATTAGCGGATAGGTCCATCGCCGCAATGCCGGAATATGAATATCGATCCAATACTCCCACCAATCCAGTCCCGCCGTATCGTAGCCGAAGATTTCCTTCTCCTCGGGCGTTAGAGCCTGCGACAGCTTCTCCACATTATCCGCGGCAAAGTCATGCTCGTTGTGCAGAATAAACGGCTCGAACAGGCCCACCAATTTTTCCACGCGCTCGAGGTTGCGCTCCGTTTTCTGGAGCGGCTTCGTCATCGCAGATGGCAGCGGAGACATCACACGCTGAATCGACTTGATGATCATCTTCTGCGCCGGCGCCGACATGCGGTTATACCGCTCTTTCGAAACCGGAATCGCATCCATTCGCAACCGCAGCCAGCACTCCAGACCTTCCTGCGCCCGATAGTGACGCCGGTGCCCCAGCGAGGTCAACTCAATCGACCGCCCCATGTCGCAGGGATTCGTGCGCGACGTCGCCAGCTGATACACCGGATCGTGCCGCCGCTCCACCAACGCTGCCCCAATCAGCGTCATCCCGGCGCACACCGCATCCACCGGAATAATGTCCAGCAGTTTGCGTTCGTTCGAAGGCAATTGCCGGAACGCCGTCCCCAGCAGGTACGACAGCGACGCCGAAGTATTAATCCCCTCATTCCACCCGCGAAACGGCTTCGCCACTGAAGTCTCGACAATTGCCGGACGCACAATCGCAATCGGCAGCCCCGCGCCATACTTCGCAATCAGCGATTCTGCCAGGCTCTTGGTGAACGTGTAAGTATTCGGCCAGCCCAGCTCCTTCGCGCGCCGGGTACCTTCTTCCGTAAGATAATTCTTCAACCAGCGAACCTTGTTCTTGCGAATCTGGTTTTCCAGCGCCTGTCCGCTCAACCCTTTCGCCGCGTGCTCTTTCCCCAACGCCTGCTGCTTCAGTTCCTCGGTGATTTCCGGCCCCTCCACCCGCGCTTCCGCCGACTCTACCAGTTCATGCAGGCGATACCATTCCTTCTCCGCATCGAACCCCGCCAATCCCGCCGGCGTGTAATTCAAACGCACCTGCTCACTCACGCGCCCGTCACGCTGGCCCGCCACATAGCAAGTCGAAAGGTGCAGCAATGCAGCATGGTCCGACCCGCGAATGAACTCGATCAGGTGATACGTCGAATCCACATTCGCCGCCAAAGCGTCCCGCAGATCGGGATTAAAATCCGTCAACCCCGAGCTGTTAATGACCAGATCCAGATCCGTGCGCAGCCGCGCCGCCGTCTCGGAGTCCAGCCCCATACCCGGCTGCGAAACATCGCCCTCCACCACCTCGATTCTTTCTGCCAACAGGGCACCCAGTTGGTCACCGTATCTCTCAAACAACGGGTCAAAAACCGGCGATCCTTCGATCATTTTCTCGAAGCGCTCTCGCCCCGGACTCGTCTTCTGCGGCCGGATCAGAAGATAAAGCTTCCCGATCTCGGGCAGATCCATCAACGTATTCGCCAGCCACACCTTGCCGATAAATCCGGTGACGCCGATCAGCATCACGCGCTTTCCGCCCAGCGCCTTCCGCACCGAAAACCGCGCCGGTTGCCGTGTTTCGTCGAAATACACAATCGGACGAACCCGCGGCGCTTCCACCCGCACCGCCGGCACAATCGCCGACGCCAGCGCCTTAGGACCACGCAATCCAAGCGCCCGCACCCATCGCGCCGGACTCTGCTGCCCGTCCGGACCGTTTTCACGAATCCGCGCAAACAATCCCCGCGGCCGGATCACCGGACTCAGCAGCCGTCCGGTCGCTACACCATCACGGAAGTCGAGGCGGTTCGCAATAATCCACCGCACTCCCAGATGCCGCGCCAGCGGACGCATCACATGCTCCAACCCCTGGCTCACCAGCACCACATCCACGCCGGTCGCCTGCAACGCTTTCAGGTGTCTTACTCCTTCTTCTTTGAGCAGGGGCTTCAGCTTGTATTCGAATTCTTCTTCGCCCAGCAGATCAAGCCGGTCGCGCGTAATCCCGCGCAGCACGGCGTGCACAATCCGAGTCGCAGCCACGCGGTTCGCCGCATACAAGAATGGCCGCAATACCGCCATCAGAAACACCAGACTGCGGCGCACCGCCCGCGCGATAAATGTCTGGCTGTTCCAGGTAAAAAAGGCGATCGGACGGACCGTGGTGAGTTCCAGCAGACTTCCTTCCACTCGCCAATAGACCGGCGACGAAGGCCGCGGACGCCCAGAAGGCAAAGCGCTGGCATCTAGCGGCGTTCGCGTCCGCACTCCTTCGAGTTGGTTGACAGGTTCCACGAATCAATAGCCGCACGCCTGGTTGCGAGACGCCTGGTTGCGAGACAAAGTCCGAAACAACGTTACAAGAGGACTAACTCCCGTCTCACAGTGCCCCCTCGGATCCGGGCGTAATCATCTATTCTAACCTCTCCTTTGCAAAGGACGAAGAGGAACTACGTCACCCCGCCCGCTCTACCCAGCACACATCCCAGTACTTCCCAAACTTCCGCCCATTCTCGCTGAACACGCCCACCACCTTGAATCCGAATCGCCGATGCAGCGCTTCGGTCGCCGCATTCGGCAACACATACACCCCTACAAAACGATGAATGTCCTCGCCCTTCAACGCCTCAAACAACTCCGCGTACAAGTGCCTACCCACACCCTTCCCCACCGCCTCAGGTGCGCAATAAATCGTCGTCTCCACCGTCGTCTCGTACGCCGCCTTCGGACGAAACCGCGTCGTCCCGGCATATCCCATCACCACCCCATTTTCCTCGGCGACCACAAGACGATACCGTCCCATCGCGCTGAACTGTGCAAACCAGGCCTCCCGTCCCTCCACCGTGTAAGCCTCAACGTCAAACGTCACCGGAGTATTCAGAACGTAATAGTTATAGATATCGGTGATCCGCGCCAGATCCACGCGTTCCGCCGTCCGAACCCGCGTCTCTCTCATGGCTGTCCTCGAATCCGTGTTCCGCATTACCGCATTACCGCATTACCCATCCTACGACGGCTGCCGCCGCCGCAATCACCCAGGCCGAGTTCACGCGAAAGCGGAGCAAAGCAATCAAGCTCACGCCGAACACGGCCAGCGTGGTTCGGTCCACAATCGATGCCCTCCCCAACTGCCACGTCACCATCGCCATCAAAGCGAGCGACCCCGCAACCACTCCATCGAGTCCTGCCGCAGCCACTGCCGATCTCCGCAGCCGCGGGATCAACCGCCCACTCACTGCAACCAGCACGAACCCCGGCAGGAAATTCCGACTGTCGCCACCGCCGCGCCCGCCCAGCCCGCCACCACATAGCCGATAAACGTAGCGGTCGTAAACACCGGACCAGGCGTAAACTGCCCCACCGCGACCGCGTCAATCAACTGCTTCTCCGTCAGCCAGTGCAGGCGCTCCACAAACTCGGTTTGAAGAAATGCCAGCAAGACATATCCGCTGCCGAACACCACCGACCCGATTTTCACAAACGACAAGAACAGCCGCCCCAGCCCGACCGGAAAAGCCGCACCCACAGCCGCCACAGCCATCGCCCCAGCCACAACTTTCGGAAGCCCCAAAACTTTCTGAAGCCCGGCTACTTTTGGAAACCCAACCGCACCAGGAAGGCGGCTCTTCATCGCCAACGCAGCCGCCGATACCACCCCGGCAAATACCAGCACCAGCACCGGACTGACTCCCAATAGACTCAGCACCGCCGCAAACGCAGCAATCCCCGCTAGCAGAATCGTCCGAACGCCCGTTCGTCTCAGCTTCCCCAGCGCCTGGACCACGATCGCGACCACCGCCGGCTTGATCACGGAGAGCACACCTTCGGCCTTCGGCAGCGAGCCAAAGCGCACATAGGCCCACGCAATCGCCGAAACCATGACCGCCGCCGGTATGATGAAGCAACACCCCGCTACAATCAGTCCGCGCCAGCCGCGTTTCGACTGCCCCACAAAAATCGCGACTTCAGTCGAACTCGGTCCTGGAATCAAATTCGCCGCAGCCAGCCGGTCCAGAAAATCGGCTTGGGTAATCCATTGCCGCCGCCGCACGAATTCTTCTTCCATCATCGCCTGATGTGCCGCTGGCCCGCCAAACGCAATCGTGCCCAGTTTCAGAGACACCAGCGCAATCTCCCCCAGCGACGCCTCACGGATTTCCAAAACCTCAGCCATAGCCTTGTGGCGCGGGCGCCCCCGCCCGCGAACTCTCCGCCGCTAAAGAAACTTCGCGGCTACCGCAAATTAGCCCAAGCAAGAGATTCGTAGGATGATTCACTACACAAAGGTTCGTATCTTTGAAATGGCATGGCCAGAGGTTGCGAAAACAACAACATGGAGCGGGACTCTGTCCGCGAATTCTACTTCACGCAGAAAGCAACAATCGTCCGTCCACGCGCACCCTCACTCTCCTCGAGTTTAGCCAGAACTTTCGCCTCCAAGTCCTCCGGATCAGCAACCATCTCGCAGCCGGCAATCTGTTCGTCCGTCGCGCCGTGAAAGCACAATTCGCAGACTCCCAGCCCGCCGCCCGACCGCACGGGAGGACCAAACGTTCGGCACGTCATGGGCCGGGCATCGTAAAGATCGCACAACCCCGTTTCCGGATCGAGCACCGGACAGGGCTCATCGTTCGCAAATTCCGCGAAGCTCTCTTCCGCCTCCGGACCTTCACCGAGCACGCCCGTTTTCGCGTCGCCGGGAAACTCCGCCGACAACCGCTGAATCGAATTTCTCGCCCGCGCCCGAATACGGCGCGCCCGTTGCGGTTCTGCCTTTTCGAGGTCAGAAAGCCCCTGCTGTAACCGGACCGCATCCAGTTGATTGATGGCAAACACACCCACGCAGCACTGCGTGCATCCCGGACGACACACCAACCACTCGCCGCTACGCCGCGCGGCATCGGCCAGAGCGGCATCCACGATCTGGACAAGCGTGCCATCCGCCAACGGCAATCGGCGCAAAGACATACCGGAAGCATATCGCATGACTAGACCGGCACAGAGTGTGCGAAATCACAAACAGGAAATGGAGGGCAACCGCGGAAAGTAATGGCTAGAAACAAATGGAGGAGGCGCGGATTCGCCAACGGCAAATGAGAAGCAAACGAACGCCTTGCGGCAAGAGCCTACGAAACCGCAACCCAATTCCGCCGCTCGATAAAGGTCGGAGGTTCGTACGTGCGTCCTTTCGCCAGCCGACGTTCTTCCCGGCGCGTGGACCACAACAAGATTGGGCCAAGCGATGCCGCGCAGAGGCGGGCGACGACCGGGAACTCCTTCTCGACTTCACGGCGCAGCTTGTGAATGCGCTCACTCACGCTGCGATTGACTTTCTCGAATTCCCGCTCCATCACCCAAAGCGCCGCATTGTAAGCGCTGTTCAGCTTCTTCACTTCTCGCGCAAACCGCTCCCGGATGCGTGGATCTGGGTGGTCCTTGTAGCGTTGCCAGCCCCGGAGCGTGGTCTGGCACATGCGATAAAGACTCGGTCCATTATTTTCGAAATCGCGCCAGAACGCCCAGTCCAGAAATCTCTTTGAATCCTCGCGCGAGATGGCGGCGTGCCGGAAGTTGAATTTGAACTGCCCATGGATATCGGCGGGATCCATGTCCGTCAGCAAACGACCCTGTTCCGCCATCTCCTTGTAAAGCGGCGTGCCCGGAACCGGCGTGTAGAGCATGAACTGGTGGAAGTCGGTCTGGTAACCGACCGCGGATTCGATTTCCTCGACGATATTGTCGGGCGTATGGTGCTCCAGTCCAATGATCGTCGAGCCCTGGACGCGTATCCCGTGTTCGCGCAGCTCCCGCGTGAGTTGCCCCACTTCCTCACCCTGCAGTTTGGTGTAGCTCGATCGGGGAGACTCCAATCCCATCCATACCCAGGAAATGCCGAGTTCGACCAGTTCCAGCATGGTGTATTTGCGAATCGCATTGGCGGAAGCAAAGATGGAAAGCTCCCAGCTCTTGCCCGCCTGCTTCATGAGTTCCAGCAGGCGCAGGGCGCGCGTGCGGTGCAGCAGGAAATTCTCGTCCATCACAAAAAAGGAATGCACTTTGAGCTTCGCTTCGATCCCGCACATCACCTCAAACAGTTCATCGCCGGTCTCGTAAAAGTTGACAAACTTTCCTTTGCCGCCAAAAAAAGAAGAAGTGGTGCAGAAGTTGCACCCCATCGGGCAACCCACCGACGGAATAATGGTTGCCGCCGTCCCACCTTTTCGATTCGGCAGGCGTATTCCCATGATGCGGGTCTCCAGACCCGAAACAATCAAGGGATGGCGGATCGGCGCATGCTCGTCTTCTCCCAGGTATCGCCGCATCCACGAGATCCCTTCTCCGCGTACGATGTGGTCGGCGTCGATCATGGTCTCCACGTCGGGAATAGCTGCGACGTGCCCGCCCACCACGATTACCGAATCCGGCGATAGTTCGCGCACCATGCGGCACATCTCCCGCACCTTGCCAACATTCACGATGATCGAAGAGATACCGACGACGTCGTAGTGGTTCTTGGTTAATTCACGAGCAAAAGCTTTGCGGGTGGGAAAATCGAGCACGCTGCATGGCGCCGAAATATTTTCCTGAATCATCATAATGCCCCAGGAGCGATGAAACATGCGCAGCGAGAAGCTGCCTTGCGCGCGCGTGACCTGATTGTGATAGAGCTCCATCGGATTGATCGTCCGGCTGCCAAATTCGTCATCTTGGGCATAAGGCCCGAAAACCGAACTCAGCAGAATGCGCGCGTGACTACCCTTGGGGTGAGTTTCCATTTGTTTGGGTTTCATAGATTGTTGCCTCAAGGATAGTTGCTCGGCAGAGCTCTGCGCCGTGACCTTGGTTACATTACAAAACTATTACGTGCACCCTGGAGTGCATCTGGCAACCTGCAGAAAACTCGGGTTTCGTATCGTGAGCATCGCTCCTCCAAAAGGCGGCGGGAAAGCGGCGCAGGTTCACAGCTGCGATAGCCGTTTTCAACGCCGGCTGAGGTCACGCAAATAATTTCGACTGGTTTAAAGTCCTGTTTAGGTCCTGGAGGCATCTCTGCGTGCATAAACATTTCTGATGACACGAATAAATAATTCCGATTTACTTGGGAGTTACCCAACGATTAGCGTTATGACGCATTCATTCGATCACTTGAGGAGTCAACAGCTCTCAATGCGAAAGTCCCTGACGGTTTGTCTCTTGCTGGCGATGGTAAGCCTGTTTTGCCTCAGCGCGCTGGCCCAGACTTCCAGCGCGAACTCGAACTCCAGCGGCGCGAACGCGGCAAGCGACGCTCAATCCGAACGAATCACGAAACTCGAGCAGGCTGTGGCCGATGCCAAGAGTTCCGGCGACAACGCCTGGATGCTGACCAGTTCCGCCCTGGTCCTGATGATGACCGGCCCCGGCTTGGCCTTGTTCTATGGCGGCCTGGTGCGCAAGAAGAACGTCCTCTCGACGATGCTGCAAAGCTTCGCCCTCATGGCGATCGTGACGCTGCTCTGGGGGATAGCTGAGTACAGCCTCGCTTTTGGTTCGGGCAACAGCCTTATTGGCGGGCTGCACAACGTTTTTTTGCACGGCGTCGGAGCACAACCTGATCCCGACTACGCCGCGACCATCCCCCTGCAGACGTACATGATTTACCAGTTGATGTTTGCCATCATCACGCCGGCGCTTATCACCGGAGCCTTTGCGGAAAGAATGAAGTTCAGCGCCATGACGCTGTTCATGATTCTCTGGTCGCTGATCGTCTATGCCCCGATGGCTCACATGGTCTGGGGCAAGGGCGGCTTCTTGAATGCCTCGCTGGGCGGTCACTTCCCTACTCTGGATTTCGCCGGCGGCACGGTGGTTCACGTTACCTCGGGCGTATCCGCCTTGGTCTGCGCACTCTACCTCGGCCGTCGTCTTGGGTATCCCAAACAGAACATGACTCCACACAGTGTGGTGCTGAGCTTTATTGGCGCCTGTCTGCTGTGGGTGGGATGGTTCGGATTCAACGCTGGGAGCGCCTTGTCGGCGGGCAGTCTGGCGACCAGCGCTTTCGTCGCCACTCATTTTGGCGCCGCCTCCGCCGCTCTCGGTTGGAGTGCCGCCGAGTGGTTGCGGAACGGAAAACCCAGTGCTCTGGGAGCCATCTCGGGAGCGGTGGCGGGATTAGTTGCCATTACACCGGCCGCAGGTTTTGTGTCGCCGATGTCGGCGATTGTCATCGGGTTACTGGCGGGAGTCGGCTGCTACTTCATGGTGGCCAAGGTCAAAATGCGCTTCGGTTATGACGACTCGCTCGATGCTTTCGGCGTCCACGGCGCGGGTGGCACGCTCGGCGCTCTGCTGACCGGGGTTTTTGCTTCCAGCGCCGTGAACCCCATCTTCAAGGATGCCCGGGGGAACACACTCGCATCGGGATTGCTGGAAGGCAACACCCATCAACTGCTCAACCAGTTAGTCGGCGTAGTAATGGCCTGGGGCCTGGCCATCGTAGGGACGGTGGTGATCCTGAAGGTCGTCGATCTTACAATCGGGCTGCGAGTGACGGAAGACGACGAAATCCAAGGCCTTGATCTCTCCCAGCACGGCGAGGAAGGCTATAACTTGGAAGCGCCGGAGTAGTTACAACCAGATAGAGCTGGTTTCACAAGTCGGCTTTGGTGTAGGGCACGGCCGCACTGCCTGCCCTGAGCAAAGCGATGCAGTCACGAAACGGACAAAAATGACAAAGGTCGAAGCGATTATTCAGGTCTCAAAGCTGGATGCCGTGAAAGCCGCTCTGCACGAAATTAGCGTCGAAGGCATGACTGTTTCCGAAGTCAGAGGGCATGGCCGGCAAAAAGGGCACACCGAATTCTACCGCGGGCGCGAGTACACCGTAGACCTCATCCCCAAGGTGAAGATTGAGATGGTGCTGGCCGATGACATGGTGGAGAAAGTCGTCCACGCCATCATCGCCTCGGCTCGTACCGGCAAGATCGGCGACGGCAAGATTTTCCTCTCACGAATTGACGATGCTATCCGCATTCGTAATGAGGAACGCGGCAACACCGCGCTTTAACAGGTTTGGCAGCAGCCGAAGATTGACCTCTACACTTTCAGGGAAGCCGCTGGTTTCCCGCGGTCGCCGACTCAGGCTCCGGATACGCAATCGAACCCCGAAAGGCCGTCTTGTCGGCGGGCGCAAAATCAGGGAATGGCAGCCTGTGCTGGTCTCGCCATTGCTGGACCTGTTGCTCGGCGGCGCCGGCTTTCTCCTTGTCGATGCCGGAATCGCGCGAGAAGTATACGGTCTGCGATGGGAAGGCGAAGCCGCTCCCCGATTTCTCGACGATATCCATGATGCGCAATAACAGGTCTTCGCGGATTGCCACGAATTCGTTGGCGTCGCGAGTAAGCACGTAGCCGGAGATCTCAAGGCGCAAGGCGCTGGTATCGAAGTTGGCGAAGCGGATGCCTGCGCTGTCGCTCTCGACTTTCGGATGCTCGTATAACATGCGGCGAATTTCCGCCAGCAGATAGCGTAATTGGTCCCCCGTGGTCTCAACCCTGATCGCGAGCACAGGATTGAACAGAATTTTGTCGCGACGGGTGAAATTTTCAATGCTCATGGTAGCGAGGGTGCCATTCGGGATGGAAAGCTCGGTGCGTGCGTCGGTGCGAACGCGAGTAGAGCGCAGGCTGATGTCTTCTACGGTTCCGGTGCGGTCGCCGAAGCGGCAATAGTCGCCGACGCGGATGACTTCGTCGGCCAGTACGGAAATTCCGCCGAAAAGATTTTCGAGTGTCTTCTGCGCAGCGAAGGCGATGGCAATGCCGCCGATGCCGAGACCGGCGAGCACGGTGGTCAGGTTGAAACCCAGGATAGCCAGTATGGCCAGGACGGCGGCGACCACCACCAGGGCTGTGAGCAGCCGCTCAGCCAGCACCATCAGGGTTCCCGTGCCAATGCGGCCCGCGCCTATGGCATGCATACGCAGGCGCTGCATGGTAAGGCCGGTGACGCGGAGCAGAAACCAGAAGAAGCCGATGCTGATGAGAACGCCAATGGTCCGGTAGTAATAAAGACGTGGCAGCAGCGGCAGGCCAAGGTAGGCGGCAATTACGCGATGAGCAAGCGCGCTGAATGAGACCAGCAATGGCTTGGCCAAGCGGCTGTAAGAATGCAGGTTGGGGCGATTTCTGAACTTAAGCCAAAGCCGGCGCGGAATGGCCAGCAGCAGAACCACCGCCCAGCCGATCGCGAAAGCTATTGGAATCGCAATGAAAAGCGCCAGCCACTGCCAGAGCGGCATCCCGAGAAGAACATTTCGCACCAGGCTCTGCGGGAGTTTGTTTTCTACCAGGTGAGCCTCGACGTTGTCGTACAGTTCCGGAACTTTGCTGAGCGTGTCAGCAGAAAAGAGCCAGATTTTCCCGGCGTTCGGATCTGTAACCCGGACGAGGACAACGGCAATATCCACATCGCGGGTGGAAAAATCTCCGATGGTTTGCTGGTCGGAGGTACCGTAATCCGGATTGCCCTCGGGACGCGTGCTGATCCGTCGCACACTACCCACGAAGGCGCTGTCCATCAGTACTTTCAGCTTGCCGGCCATATCGGGCCCCTGCGACTGGCGGCGCGCGGCGCTCATTTGCAGGTAGTCGGCAGCGGTCTTTTCATTTCCGTCTTGCGCCGCTTTCAGGAAACCAAGCACGGTTCCCGAAGGCGTCTCACGTCCCAGTGGATCGGTGGAGGCCGAACTCGGTGCCTGAGGCTCAGTACCAGACTTCAGCAGGCTGGTGACGGACTGGGCCGCCAGACTTTGCAAAGAAAGGGAAACGAAGAGAATCAACAGCGCCAATTTCTTCATCGAGGTCCCAGTAAATGGAGAGCCTGGCGTCCCCGCCCCGCCGGAAGGGCGAGACGCCGGTCCCTCCACCGTATGACTCATCTCTTTGGACGATAGATGTCGGTGGCCTGTCCATAGAAGACCTCCGCCGATTCCATCATCGTCTCCGATAGCGTTGGGTGCGGATGGATGGTTAGGCCAACATCGGCCGCCAGCGCGCACATTTCGATGGCCAGCACACCTTCGGCGATCAGTTCGCCAGCGCCCGCACCCACGATGCCGACACCGAGCACGCGTTCCGTCTTAGGATCGATGAGCAGCTTGGTGAGACCTTCGGGCCGGTCGAGGGTGATGGCGCGCCCCGAAGCGGCCCAGGGAAATTTGGCGACGGTGATCTCGCGTCCTTGTTCCTTCGCCTGCGTTTCCGTCAGCCCAGCCCACGCGATCTCAGGATCGGTGAACACGACTGCGGGAATTGCGTTCGGCTCGAAAGCAACCTTGTGGCCGGCGATGGCTTCAACCGCGGTGCGGCCCTCGTGCATTGCCTTGTGGGCCAGCATCGGTTCGCCGGCGACATCGCCGATGGCGTAGATCGTGGGATCCGCGGTCTGGCGCTGCTCGTTGATTTCGATGAACCCCTTCTGGTTGACTTTGACCTTCGTTTGATCAAGTCCGGGGATCTCGGAATTCGGCCGGCGTCCCACCGACATAAGCACGCGGTCGAAGACCTGTTCTTTTTCTTTTACCGCCGGACCCTCAAGCGTTACGCGGATGCCGGTCTTTTCGTCCTTCAGCGATTTGACCGTGGTGTTCAGGAGGATTGCGGAGAAGAGTTTTTCCAGGCGCTTGTGCAGAGGCAGCACCAGGTCGCGATCGGCGCCGGGCAGCAAGCCGGGCAACATTTCGACGCAGGTCACCTTGGTGCCGAGCGTGGCGTAAACCGATCCCAGTTCCAAGCCGATGTAGCCGCCGCCGATGACGAGCAGCGTTTTCGGAACGTCAGGTAGGTCGAGAGCGCCAGTCGAATCCATGAGGCGCGGGCTGTCGAGTTTGAGGCTGGGCACCACGGTTGGACGCGATCCGGTCGCTATGATGATGCGGTCGAAGGCCAGGTTCTCTTCGCCGCCAGCCGCAGTCTTCGTAACTTTGAGCGTGGTGGAATTCACGAACGCCGCTTTTCCCTGCACGAACTGAACCGACCGCTGCTTCGATAACTGCCCCAGTCCGCCAGTCAGCTTCTTGACCACACTCTCTTTCCACCCGCGAAGCTTGTTGAGGTCAACTTTGGGCTCGCCGAATTCGATGCCCCAGTTCTTGGCTTGCTCGGCTTCTTCGAGCAGCTTGGCCACGTGCAGCAGCGCCTTGGAGGGGATGCAGCCGCGATAGAGGCAGACGCCGCCGGGGTTCACTTCCGGATCGATCAGCGTGACTTTCATGCCCAGGTCGGCAGCCAGAAATGCGGCAGCATAACCGCCAGGACCACCACCGATCACAGCAACACGAAGATTCGATGCGCTCGCCATTTCGTTACCTATCCTTCAGTTCGCCATCTCAAGCAAAGGCTCTAACGCAGAGGACACAGAGTTCAACAAGGAGGACGCGGAGAAATACATAAGAAAGACCCACAGCAAGCTGCACGAAGTGACCCTCGCGCGAACTCTGCGTATCCCCCGTTCAAGAAAAAGAACTTCCCCGCGAACTCTGCGCGACCTCCGCATCCTCTGCGTTGAACTTTCGCTCGCGCCCGGATAACTTCACCGCGTACCATTAGCCCTGCACCGAAAGCAAAAATGGCTGCTCGAAGGCTTCGGCGATCCAGCGCAGAAAGCGCGCGGCGTCGGCGCCATCGATCAACCGATGATCGTACGAGAGTGAGAGCGGCAGAATCAAGCGCGGCTCGAATTTGTTGTTCACCCATTCCGGCTCCATCCGTGAACGCGAAAGACCGAGAATCGCGACTTCGGGATGATTGACAATGGGAGAAAATCCGGTGCCGCCGATTCCGCCCAAATTGGTGATTGTGAAAGTCCCGCCTTCCATCTCCTCGAGAGTGAGTTTGCGCTCACGAGCTTTTTGGGACAACTGCGTCATCTCCGCCGCGAGTTCTACGATATTTTTCTTGTCCACGTCGCGAATCACTGGTACGAGCAGCCCGCGATCGGTGTCCACCGCAACGCCGATGCTGATGTACTGCTTGTAGATGATTTCTTCCTTCGCCATATCAATCGAGGCATTGAACTGGGGGAAGACTTTCAGGGCCGACGCGCAAACTTTCAGCGCAATCGCCGTCACGGTCATCTTGCCACCGGCTTCTTCAGCACGCGGCGCGAAGCGGGCGCGCAACTGTTCGAGTTCGGTGATGTCCGCGCGATCCTGCTGGGTGACATGCGGAATCGTGTTCCATGCCTGACGAAGATGCTCGGCGGTTTTGCGCCGCACCCCGCGCATCGAAACCCGTTCCGTCTTCCCCCACTTGGCGAAGTCGGGCAGTTCGGGTTCCGCGAAGCTGCCACGCGGAGTTTGTGAGGCCGCTGCTGCCGCCATGAGTGCATTCTTGGCGCACAGCTTCACGTCATCTTCACTGATGCGCCCGCCCGGGCCGCTGCCTTGCACGCTGTGAATGTCCACTCCGATTTCGCGCGCCAGACGACGCACGTGCGGCGCCGCCGGCGCCGGATCGCGGTGTTCCGTGCCTGCAACCTTGGCCAGTTGCACGGGCATTCTGAACTCCGGTGTCGGAGCGTGCGGTTGATCCGGGGGCAGCGCCTGTTCTTCCGTTTTGCCCTCTGCACGCATGGCAAGGTGGAATCCGAGCCGAGCCGCTTGCTGTCCGGAAATGTGTTCCACCGGCTCGTGCCTGTGGACAGGTTCCGCCTCGGCGACTACACCGCCCTCCAGCGTAAAGACGACCTCACCAACTTTGACCTTCTGACCCTCTTTGACCTTGACCTCGCGCACCACGCCGCTGACCGTGGAAGGAACCTCGACAACGGCTTTTTCGGTTTCGAGTTCCATGACCGGCTGACCTTCAGAAACGCGCGTGCCCGGCGAGATCATCAGCCGCAGCAGATCGCCGGAGTCGATGTTTTCTCCCAGTTCCGGCAGCGTGAACTCGCTGGCCGTGGCCGCAGTCGTCGATGTCGCTCGCTGCTCCGGCTGAGATGCAACTGTGGAGGCTGGCTGCGCTGGGGTTGCGGAAACTGGACTTGGGGAAACTGGATCTGGGGAAACTATGCTGGTCTGCGCGGCCGGTTTTTCCTTTTTCGAAGCAGGCGTCGTTCCTGCTCCGGATCCGTTTTCCACAGTGAAGATGACCTGTCCCACCCGCAGCTTGTCGCCTTCTTTTACGCGGATTTCCCCGATGGTGCCCGTCACCGACGAAGGCACTTCCACAACCGCCTTGTCGGTCTCGAGCTCCATCACCGGCTCGCCTTCGGTGACGCTGGCGCCCGGCTTGACCATCAAGCGAACCAGGTCGCCGCTCTCGATGTTCTCGCCCAGTTCGGGCAGTTTGAATTCCGTTGCCATTCTTCCTTTTTCCTTGAGATTTCCCTCTGGCTCTCTTCGCTCTAGCTGATGGCCGGGTTACGTTTTTCCGGATCGATTCCAAGATCGCGGATTGCCTTCTCCAGGAGTTTCGCGCTGACCGCCTCGGCGCCGTCCTTCTTATCGCCGAACGTTTCTCCCGCCAGCGCATGCAGCGTGGCGAGCACGATGTGCTTGGCGTCCACTTCGAAAAAATCTCGCAGCGAGGCACGATTCTCGCTGCGCCCGAAACCGTCCGTGCCAAGCGACACCAGCTTGCCCGGAACCCACTGCGCAATACTGTCCGGCAAGACCTTCATGTAATCCGATGCCGCAATAAAAGGGCCGGGGCCGGACGCGCCCTTCAGCGTCTGAGTGACATACGGCACTTTTGCTGTCTGTGTGGGGTGCAGCATGTTCCAGCGCACGCAGTCGGTCGCTTCCCGATAAAGCGCCTTGTAACTGGTCACGCTCCACACGTCCGCCGCAACGCCATAGTCCTTTTCCAGAATCGTTTGCGCCTTGAGCACCTCAAACATGATGGCGCCGCTGCCCAGTAACTGCGCGTGCAGCTTCGCGTTTTTCTTCTCCGAAGTCCGGTAGCGGTACAGACCTTTGAGGATGCCCTCGCGGACGCCCGCCTGGCTGGGCATCTCGGGCATCGGCAGCGGCTCATTGGTGACCGTCAAGTAATAAAAGATGGATTCGCCATCGACGTACATGCGCTTGATGCCCTCCTGGATGATGATGGCGATCTCATAGGCGAAGGCCGGATCATAAGCCAGCAGGTTCGGCACCGGGAGAGCTAGTACGTGGCTGTGTCCGTCCTGATGCTGCAGCCCTTCGCCCGCCAGAGTCGTTCTTCCCGCCGTGCCGCCGATCAGGAAACCACGGCAGCGCATGTCCGCCGCCGCCCAGATCAGGTCACCGATGCGCTGAAATCCGAACATCGAGTAATAAATAAAGAAAGGAATCGTGTTGATGCCGTGATTGGCATACGCGGTACCAGCGGCCATGAACGAGCACATCGATCCCGCCTCGGTGATGCCCTCTTCCAGAATCTGTCCGTTCTTCGCCTCCTTGTAATAGAGGAGCATATCCATATCGACCGGCTCATAGAGCTGGCCAACGCTCGAATAGATCCCGACCTGGCGGAAGAGCGCCTCCATGCCGAAAGTGCGGGCTTCATCGGGGACCACGGGCACGATCAACCTGCCCACTTCGGGATCGCGTAACAGCTTCGCGAGTATGCGCACGAAGACCATGGTGGTGGAAGCTTCGCGGCCCTCAGTGCCCTTGTAGAACTCTTCGAAGAGCGCTTCAGAAACCGGCTTCAGCGGCGTAGCGCGCACTTTCCGCACCGGCAGGTAGCCCCCCAGTTGTTTCCGGCGTTCCTGCATGTACTTGATTTCCGCGCTGTCGTCCGCCGGGCGATAGAAGGGCGCATCGTGCAGCTCGCCGTCCGCCACCGGAATGCCGAAGCGCGAGCGGAAGATTTGCAACTCATCGTCATTCAGCTTTTTCTGCTGGTGCGTAATGTTCTTGCCTTCGCCCGCTTCGCCCAGTCCATAGCCCTTGATGGTCTTGGCAAGAATGACGGTTGCAGTTCCCGTGTGTTCAACCGCCGCCTTGTACGCGGCGTGGACTTTGATTGGGTCGTGACCGCCGAGCCGCATGCGGGCGAGTTGCTCGTCCGAAAGATGTTCCACCATCTTCAATAGCCGGGGATCGGTGCCGAAGAAATTCTGCCGGAAATATGCGCCGCTCTCGACGAAATATTTCTGATACTGCCCGTCCGTGATCTCGCCCATGCGCCGGACGAGCAGGCCATCGCGGTCCCTCTGTATGAGCGGATCCCAATCGGTGCCCCAGATCAGCTTGATGACGTTCCATCCCGCGCCGCGGAAAATCGCTTCCAGTTCCTGGATGATCTTGCCATTTCCGCGTACCGGTCCGTCGAGGCGCTGCAGGTTGCAGTTGACGACGAAAATCAGGTTGCCGAGGCGCTCGCGCGACGCCAACGTAATCGAGCCGAGCGCCTCCGGTTCGTCCATCTCGCCATCGCCCACGAACGCCCAGACTTTGCCTCCGGTCGAGGTTTTCAATCCACGATTTTCGAGATACTTGATGAACCGTGCGTGATAGATCGCCTGAATCGGCCCGAGTCCCATCGACACGGTCGGAAACTCCCAGAAGTCGGGCATGAGCCAGGGATGCGGATACGACGAGAGTCCGCCGCCTGGTTTCAACTCTCGCCGGAAGTTCTCCAATTTTTCTTTGGGGATGCGGCCCTCGAGGTAAGCGCGGGCGTAGATTCCGGGCGCAGCGTGTCCCTGGAAATAGACAACATCGCGATCGCCAGATTCGGTGGCTGCTTGAAAAAAGTGATTGAACGCCACTTCGTAGAGCGTGGCCGCCGACGCAAACGTGGAGATGTGTCCGCCGATGCCTTCTTGAATCTTGTTGGCGCGGACCACCATAGCCAGCGCATTCCAGCGCACCAGGCTCTTGATGCGGCGCTCCATCTCCTGGCTGCCGGGAAACGGCGGTTGCTGCCGGGAAGGGATCGTATTCTGATAGGGAGTCGTCGCCGAAAACGGCAGGTTGATCCCCGCCTCACGACGGGCATGCAGCGCCAGTTGCTGCAAAAGCCGCCCCGCGCGGTCCGGTCCGCCGTGCGAGAGTACATAATCCAGCGAGTCCAACCACTCCCGCGTTTCCAATACTTCGATTCCGTTCGTCTGTTGCGTCTCCGCCACGCTGCCCCCACGAATAAAAATGCGATTCCTCATCATAAGCAATCGGGAAGAATTTTGCTGTGGGGTCGGCGAAACTAACCGTTGGTTGATACTCGTTCGCCAAGGCGTCTGTTCTTTGGCGCTAAGTCATTACGTGGGGCATTCCACACCACCGACAAAAGTCCGCAACACTTCCCCTTCCCGATTCAAGACCACGAAGTCCGCGTCGGCTCCCACCGTTAGAACGCCCTTATTCGCGATTCCCGCCGCCCGCGCCGGATTCCGGCTAGCGGCTGCTATTGCCTGGCGCAGATCCCATTCTGCGAAACGCGCCAGATTCTGCACCGCACGGTCCATGGTCAAAACGCTTCCGGCCAGCTTGCCATCTGCCATGCACTTGCCATCTCGAACATCCACTTCGAAGGATCCAAGTCGATAGCGGCCATCCGGCATTCCGGTTGCGGACACAGCATCCGTGATGAGCACGGTTTGCTCCGGGCCCTTGGCCTGAGCAAAGAGCTTCACGATGGCCGGATCAAGATGAACACCGTCGGCGATAATGTCCGCGCTCACCCGGCGATCCGTGAGCACCGCTCCCAAAATACCCGGACTGCGATGGTCCAAAGTGCGATGGTGCAACGGGCGCATGGCATTGAAGGTATGGGTCGCGTGCCGCGCTCCCGCCGCGATTCCTCGTCCGGCCGCCTCAAAATCGGCGTCGGAATGTCCCAGACTAACGCAGACACCACGCCGCGCCGCTTCGGCAATGACCTCGGGCGCGCCCTCCAATTCAGGAGCAATGGTCATCATCAGAATCCGGCCGCGCGCTGCCTGCCAGAACTGCTCGAAAGTGCTCAGCTTAGGAGCCAGTAAATGTTCCGAAGGATGTACCCCGCGGCGCGCATGGCTGATGAATGGCCCCTCCAGGTGGACGCCGAGCGGAAGGGCCCGACTCTTGCCCTCCGCACTCTTTCGCTCGCGCGGTCGTTCATGCACTCGTGCGCGCTCTAGTTCGCAATTTTCGATCGCATCCGCCAGCCGTTCGAGTGCGCGCAAAGTCATTTCCATCGGAGCGCTGACGGTGGTTGGGAAATAACTCGTGACCCCATGCCGTGCGAGCAACTGTTCGATCGCCGGCAGCGCCTCGGCGGTATCGTCCATGACGTCGTATCCAGCGCTGCCGTGAATGTGGAGATCAACGTAACCCGGCGCTATCAAGCCATCGCCGAAATCGGACACGCAAATTCCGGCGGGAGCTTGTCGCCCGCTCCGAGTGGAAATTTCGAGGACGCGTCCCTGCTCGACGAGCACGAGAGGATGCTCGACCGCATCCGTGGGAGTCAATAGCCTTCCAGCAGTAAAAGCCAGCATAGAAACGCTTTAATACCGTAAGAAGACGACTTACCAGGATTGTAGCAGCCTTCGCATCCCCTAGGCAGTCGCGACGGAACGGGTCGCCAGCAAGACAATCTTCTTCACTTCCGATAAAAGTTAATGAACTCTGTAGCATGGCGCGGTACGGCATGGCAGAGTCCGAAGCTCGATATCCCCCAATCAGTGTCTGCGAATCAGTGTCTGCAATGACAGCAAATTTAGCGGCCGCACTCGCAACGTCGTGCAGCCCGCCACGGCAAATCACCAGACCGCAGAATGCTATAATGTCTGAGTTCGAGTCGCCACGTTCCTGTGGTGGCCGTGATCCAGCCGTCAGTCGGGGAGTGGCTCAGCCTGGTAGAGCACCTGGTTCGGGACCAGGGGGTCGGAGGTTCAAATCCTCTCTCCCCGACCATCTATTCCCAAGCAGCTCATTGAATTAGCGACGATCCCAAATTTCGGATTTCCTCAACTTGGGTCCGTTTGGGTCCAGTTAGCAAATCTTCCACCTTCTGGACCGCTTCTTTTGCTCCTGCAGGCAACGAATGCAAATAGATTCCGCGGGTAATCTCCGGAGAGGAATGCCCGAGGAGTGATTGCACCGTGCCGAGCGGCGTTCCTACAGCGTCCAGCAACGTCGCGTTCGAGTGGCGCAAGGAATGCCAGCCAATCTTCGGAATCTTCAGCTCTTCGCATGCGGGAACGAGCTGCCGATTCGTCAGATTGCGTCGGTTGAGCGGAGTGCCTTTCTTCGTGCGAAACACAAGCGCGTCCAGATCGACGCTTCCGGGTTGCACACTTGATAGGATTTCCACTCCCTTTACGCTCAAGGGAACAGTGCGGTTGCTGGCACGGGTTTTGGGCTCATCGAAATGCCCTTCGTAAAGCGTACGGCTTACACGGAGGAGTCCTGCGTTCAAATCGACATCTCGCCAGCGAAGCGCCAGCAATTCGCCGATTCGCAAGCCGGTCAAGACGAGCAACCAAACCAGTGATCTGGACGGCTCTGGCAATCTTTGGAGAAGTGAATACAACTGCTCCGGGGATAAGACCGTCTTCTCTGGCTGAGGCCCTCGTCGCGGCAGTCTGGTTTTACGAACCGGATTGTCTTCGATGTATCCCCAGAATTCCGCCGTGCCCAAAATTGTGCCGAGCGTGGTACGGAGATGCTTGACCGTTCGCCATGAAAGACCCTCTTTCATTTTGTCTGCGAGAAATATCTGAATGGACTCCCGCGAGAGCAGGCGTAGCTGGACCTCTCCGAATGCAGGCAGCAGGTGAATGTGAACAACGTATTTGTAATGCTCTTGGGTTGCGTATTTGAGAGTCGGCAGCACCTGCGGTTCCCATTCCTGGACAAAGGTGCGGAGGGAACAACAGGACCGTGGATGGTATTCGGCACTGTTGACGCGGCGAAGCCGGTCGGACAGAACCATCTGTGCATCACGGCGCGTAGGGAGATCTATCACCGTGCCAAGGATCTCAGAGCGGCGTACCCGGTCTGATTCGCCGTTTGCTCCGATGACAGGCTCCCAGTATCGTGCGACCCACACTTTATTCCTCTTTCCTCGTTTGAAAAGTGAACCGTGCTGAAAATGCTTTTTGCGAGCCAATTTGCCTCCTTTCAAGGCTCGCTTAGCCGGTTCTGCGTCGGAGGAAAGTGTAATCAGTGGACCCGAATCACACAATCTAGTTCTCCTTCAGTCTTTGCAGCCAGGTGCGAATCTCCGCAGGGTCGAAGCGCAGATATTTCCCCAGCTTGACGTGGGGAATGCGCTCAAAACCTCTCCGACGAGTTCTTTCGTAGACCCAAGAGATCGGCACCTTGCAAATCATGGCCACCTCCTGAACCGTCAAGAGCGGATCGTTTGCTAATCCTTCATCGTGGTTCGAGTTTTCAAAAGCCATAGAAACTCCCTTCTCGAAGATGACTATCGCGGCCACAAGAATTCTCGGAAGCGCCCCCTCCCGAAACGAGTCACTTCCTCCCGGTAAACGTCCATCACCGAAGGGGCGGGACGGGAGCGCGCCTCCGGCACGAAGATCCGTTTCTGCACCTCCTTTGTGGTGGGAGAGCGCGTCGAGGACGCTCGCACGACTGGAAGGACGTGATAACCTCCGGTCCTTCCACCCTGCAACGGCAGGATCGGTTGTGTGGGCAAGCAGCCCAAGTTTCCACTCATTGCCCATTCGCCGTTCTGCTTGGTTATGTACTTCGCTACATAAAAAGCAGCTCCCTTTCTGTCATCGAATGGGAGGATGCGGGCATATCCGGCTCTGCGGTTCCATTCGTCCATCCAGTAAAGACGCCGCAGGTGGGCGACGTTGCCAATCAGCAGGTGCATATGGAATCTACCTAGCCGAGCCCCGTATTCGTCCGCTCGAAACCAATGGATCGGGACTCCCGCATCGGCCTCCATGTCCCGAAGGAATCTTTCAACTACTCGATATGCCCGAAACGTCAGCACCTCGCCTCGAAAAGTGAGGTTGACGAACCAGTCCCAAGGGAACTGACTCAGGAACTGGCCCCAGGCCTCTCGTAACTGCCGTTGACTTTGAGACACACTTCTCCTTTCTAGCAACGTCTAAGAGACGAGACAGAGACAGACTCTGTACTCGGCCTCCATTCCCACTTCTTTGCCCCGCTCTGGGCATCTGTGGGGCACCCAGAGCAATCCAGGACATGCCCGTCGCGTCGCGGGTCGAGAGAAGTGGTCAAGCTCGTCGCCCGCGCTATGTGCCCATCCTGGACTGCTCTCGATGCCCCCCAGCCCGCTCTAAGGCTTCGGTGGCGCGCACTGCCGCTCGTACTCAGCGGTCACCGCCTCGTCCACGATGGGTCGGATCTTGCCGATCAGAGCCACGGTGTCGAAATACCGGAATTGCCCTTTTCGAGCGGGGGGAACGACGCGGGGTGGTTCAGAAGCCGTCTGGATCACCGAAAACCCCGAGATCTTAATCAGGCCATCACTGCCGAGCGGTATGGTCACATCCGCGAAGGCCCTGACCTTGCTGTCAGTTTTTGTCGAAAGCCGCAGATCCACAGCTACATTGCTTGTGTTCATGTTCGAAATTCCTCCTTGGGTGTCCATCTAGTTGACCTTCCCTTCTGACCGTGCCCACGAGAGCCGCTGCCTACCTCGTGCTGATAGCCGCCAGGCATACGGGCGCTGTCGGGAATGCGCTGGCCGCTTCCACGGATGGGGGCTTCGGTCCAAGAGCCCCCAGTGCCAGAGTTTTCGGAGACGTGTTGCGAGAGAGGCACGAAAGGACCTGCTATACCAGCCAGGACATCCCGATAATTCCGCGATTTCGGCGCATGTGAGCGCCTGATTCTGTCCAGAGATAATTGCGAGAATCTGAAATCTCGTCATAACGTTCCCTTCTTCTGTTCGCTTGCAATTCTTGTCCCGGCTAACGCGCTTAGAATCGGGACAACAATCGTTGCAGCGGCAATAAGCACAATCGGAAACCAAGACAATGATTCCTCGGTCCGCCTTGCAGCAGGCTGGACGGGACGAATCAAATCTCTCGTAAGAGCTGCATTCAGAGCCCGTCTCAGGACGGCAGAATGGCTGAGGCTGCTACTTGTCGCGGCTACGTCGAGCACCTTGATCGCGTCCTGGCCCAGATAGAGAGACAAGCGCGGGTTCGTCGGTTCGAGCGAGGGTTCGGGGATCTCCCGAATGTGAGGACCACTTAATCCCACGAGACCGTTGACGACACTCCGTGCGAAGTCGTTGGTACTCATGCCGCGCCGGCGTGCTGCTAAAGGCAGCTTCACCAACATGGATTCGGGCAATCGGACACTAACCAATCCACGACCGCTCATAGAGACCTCCTTTCCCTTCGAAACGTCACGCAGACCTAGCGCGATGTCCGGAGCTGCTTTTGGAGCTCTGCCTTGCGTTTCCGCAATCCGTCCCGGAATTGGGTCGGAGTTTTCTTACTCTTCAGTGCCGCTTTAACTCCGCGGAGCTGATTCTCAGGACTTAGCTTGTTGCGAGCCATCTTTCCCTCCTTCAGAGCGTTGACGATTAAGTTCGTCCGATGACTTCAATTCTCAAGGAGAGGAACGATGGGAAGGAATAACAATCGTTCGGTGCCAGAAAAGGAGGATTTCCTGACACTGATCAAGTAAAAATGAGTGGCAGAATTCTTAGGAAGAAGTCGTTTGAACTAACCGCGCGCGCCGTACGCGCTCTCGCGACGTGCTAAAAGTCAGCTGATAATCGGCCCCCGCCATTGCCTCGGCTAAGACTCGCGCTCGCCCCTCGCTTCTCTTCTTGGCACGATTGCGAAGCGCAACATCATGCAGAGCTTTTTGAAATTGGTCGATGTGACGGCTCAAGAATTCGCATGCTTGCGGGTAATCCTTTTTCAGGTAGCGTAATGCCTCGCCCAGAGTGCGGCTAGTCTTCGGAATCGCGAGGAATTTCAAGATAGCCGGGTGCAACATTTCAACCGTTTTCAGCAGCACCGGGTACTGCTCAAGGAGAATTTTGGGCTTAGCCCCAGGTTCGGAGTTAATTGTTTTGCGGAGTGCCTTGAAGGATTTCCTCAAGACGGTTGCATTCGAGCAGGCGAGGAGCCGAGCCATTTGATCTGTCGTTAGCCTGCATCGTACGGTGTGCTTTAGAATCCAGGCCGCGAGTGCGTTGCGATCGGGTTTTGTCACAGCTTCGGCCACCGACGCTTCCATGAGCCCCCACGGCTCCTGTCTAAAGGACTTCAGCACTCTCAGAGCAAACCTCCCCGATGTTATTTCCTCCTCGGTGGGAATGTCAGCAAAACCATTATTCATGACGAAATCGATCAGCCACCGTTGTCTCGGGTCTAGAATGCGGTCGGCGAACTGCTCCGCAAAGCGCTGGTATTCGCCGTGGCCCATCTTTGGTTGTCGCTTTGGGAGACGCTTCGCCACTCAGAAATGAATTACTTACCCCTCTCTCACTATTTACCTCTTGTGACGAACAGGATCTCTTCCCCATCTACACGAACCTTCCAGCCCTCCGGGTCGGCCAGCGGTTTCCCGACATCAGCGTAATGCATGCGCCGATGGCAACTCGCGCACAAGACCGCGATGTATTCCGGAGAAAGACATTCTGTCGGAGGGTCGTCCGCGAGATGAAACAAATGGTGCACCTCGCAGTATCGAGTCCCGTCCCTCTTCAAGAATCCCGGCACACCGCAAAGCTGACACGAAGTGCCACGTATTTGCTTCACTTGGTTTGTTATCCTGCTGGGGCGTTCATAGGATTCTAGAATTCGGCTAATCCGCCGCAACACAAAATTGCTTCGTCTTCCCGGGCCGGGATAGGAGCTCAGCTCTCTCTCCAACGACTCCGGGACGGATTCATGTTCTTGGGGAGAAGAACCATCTGGCCGGGCAATGCCGCCTGCGGTAAGAATGCGCTGAAACAAGTCCGCATCGAGTCGCCGGACGCTATTGCGCATAGTCTTCGAATCCTCCCAAGTACCGCCGGGACCGGAATAATAATCGACCTTTGCCGAAAATTCGCTGTAGTCCGCGATCTCGGCGTATGCGTGCCCAACATCCTCCGTGTCATCATAGATTGAGAATATGGTACCGGTGCCAAAGTACACCTGATCTCCACCTTCACGTGGCTCGTAATACACGAAAAATGAAGGGAGGTCAGAGAAGGCTTTAATGTAGCGCACGGGAAAATGATAAAGGCGGCCAATCACATCCTTATAGCTGGAGCCTTGTCTATACTGATTCAACGCAAGATATGTCACTGGTGCCTCCGGAGAAACACTCTCAATCGACGTTCAAGGTTCGCGTTGCGTGTCTGACACTCCCAAACGACCAAGATACGCCAACCCAGTTTCCGCAACCGATGCCGAACCGTTCTGTCACGTCGAATATTGGCGTCGAGCTTGCTCTTCCAGAATTGGACATTCGTCTCTGGACGCGATGCTCGGTGACAACCGCGATGGCTGTGCCAGAAACAGCCGTGCACTAAGATCACGGATTTCAATTTCGGTATCACTATATCGGGCGTGCCCGGAAGATCCTTCCTGTGGAGCCGAAACCGATAGCCCAGAGCATGCAGCAAACGTCGGACCAGGATCTCCGGGGTGGTATTCTTACTCCCAACTTGTGACATGCAGCGCTGGCGTTGTTCGGGCGTTAGGATATCGACCACCTCAAGCCTCCGCAAACGGTATTTGAAGCCTACCTGCGTGCACCTCGTCGTGGCAACGACTGCAAAGTACAACGAGATTCCTCGGTTCATTGGGACCCCGGTCACGGTGATGCTGCAGGTGATGCAGCTCTAAGATTCTTGGATCCGCGGGTGTCCAACGATCACGATTCCAGCCGCAAAGTCTGCAAGTGTTGTTGTCGCGCGAATACACAACTTTTTGCACATCGTGGGGGATACGACGGTCATGAGGTTCCGCAATCCTCTCCTGTGATTCGAGGACATACTCGCCTGAACGCAGATCAGGGCGGCCGGTGAACCTCGTTGCCACAGGCCAGCCGTCCTCGGTACGAAGCTCACGAACCCGCCGGCCGAATTCAGTTCGATCTCTGGCCACGTATGCGAGTTCTTCGGTTGTTACCACACGGCCGACGTTCTCCTGCAAGAAAGCAAGCAGCCGTGCTTGAGAGCTTCCGTGCATCTTGCGTATGCGGTTCGCTACGTGCCAACGTCTGGCGGCGTCGAGATCGGGCTCCGCGGTAACCAAAAGGTATTCGTCAGGGCGAAGGTCGATGCCTGTTTCGGGATCAGGTGAGGCGCCAGTAGCTATGCGGTATCCGTCTTCAACCCGGAGCTGCCGCACTCGACGGGCGTATTCGGATATCCCCGCAACGACCTCTAGTTCATCCCCTTTGATCGGAGACTCGCAAAACTCAATCAAGTAGAGCCTGATGCGCTCACGACCAGCCGACGCATCAATGCCGCTTCCCCGCACGACGCTTACACCAAGATCCTTCGTCTTGTGAAGAATTTCTACGAGCCGAAGGACTTTTTCACGTAGCGACAAGCCTTCCCGATCGGCATCGAGCCTTTTCAACAGATCGTCAATGTGGCTTATTAGGGATGCAATAGCACCGGGCACGCGTCTTCTCGGCATCGCGGTTTACCCAACGCGCTTCAGTTGCCGCGAACGTTTTGAGAGGAGATCCTCGACGCAGTCTGCAACCGCTGATGCAAGGAGAGGAGGAACTGCGTTACCGATTTGTTTGGCAATTTCTATCTTGGACCCCTTAAATATGAAATCGTCAGGGAAAGTCTGGAATCGCGCCGCCTCCCGATGTGTGATTGGCCGATGTTGTTCAGGATGGAGGTATCGTCCCTTTTCAGGCTTGAAAAATTCCGTCCGAATAGTGAAGGCTGGGCGTTCCCACCAAAGGCGTCCGAAAAGGTCAGTGCCACCGCTTTTCTTTCTAATCCAGCATTGCGGAGTGAGTTTTGGCACGAGCCGCTGTAGATCAAATCGGTTCATGCCTTCTTTGGGAATCGCCATATACCGCTTCATACTCGTAGCAGTCGGTGTGCGTCCGAAGTGTAGATCGTAAGGAGGCTTGGTGTCGCGAATCTCCGTTCCTCGGGGCGGGCGCAGATCTGCGATAACGTCCCGGACCGTGCACCATGGTTGGGCGTCGATCGCGTAACCCGCCAATCCTGGGAGATAGCCGTTCTTCGGGTTGTAGTGCGTTTTTTGCGGAGGGAAGAATTCTCCCGGATCAGCAAAGCGACAGCCAACAATAAATGCACGATAGCGTACCTGTGGCACGCCGTAGTCTGCCGCTAGCAGCTTCGCGTGCGCAACTCTGAAACCCATGTTCTCGGCCACGCCGATGATCTCTCCATGTTCGAATGAACCAAGGAGTTGCGGGACATTCTCCATCACGAAGACATCGGCACCACAGCCGTTGACGACTTCGAGGAAGGGTCGCCACAGCTCTTTGCGGGAGTCAACTTCTCGATTCTTGTTAAGGAGACTGAATCCCTGACACGGTGGCCCGCCGATAACAATGTCTGCCTTGGGAATCCTAACCTTGCCCTCCTCAAGGATAGAGACAATGTCGCCGGAGACGCAATGGCCGCCGAAATTGGCGTTGTAGGTTTCCACTGCCTGCTCGTTGTAGTCGTTCGCCCAGACCGGCTCGAACGAGTGACCGAACTTTGCAGAAAAACCCAGCGTAAGGCCGCCCGCACCCGCAAACAAGTCGATGAGTCGATAGCGCTTGGATCTTTGTCTATCGATTTGTTTTCTCATGGCAGCCGTAGTCAAATTCTACCTCGAATTGCGTAAACTCTCGCCTACTACCAGTCAAAGCTGAACGCGAGGACAAACGTTCCAGCGGGAAACCTCAATTGCGGCCACCATACCTCGACCTCGCCCCGCGCATTTCGATCTTGGCGGTACATAAACAGCGTAGGTGCATCAGTTCTGGCCAACACTTCTTCGCCGCCCGTTATGATTCCTTGAGTCTCGCGGCGTGGCTGGTTCAATGAACGTCCGCGTCTCACGACCACATATGCCTTTGGCCCGAAAAGCGATTGTAGAGTGCTCAATGCGGCTCGCAATGTAGACTTGTTCCAAAGCTCGGCAGCCTGTTGCGGATCGCCATCGCACCGGTCAAGCAGTTCGAGCAAGAAATCTATGGTGACCTCCCTTCCAGGATCCTTATCCCCGAAAGAAGCAAGCATTGAATCCAATTCGCGTGTTTTTGATAGGATATCGCTGGAGCGCTTGGGGTACGTCGGGTTGTAACTGGCTCCTGCTACATAAAAACCCAAGGAATTGGGGTCGAGAACATTTCTGCGAGTTGCTCGCAGAGGAGCGGAAACATAGATGCCTTCGAATCGGCCATCGGGGCTTTGCCGCAGCAGATCTCTCAAGCCCGTCTCCATTTGGTGGATCAATCTAAAGTGATCCGCCAATCGCAATGGCAAGAACAATCTCGTGATGCCAGCATCTGCTCGTCGGTAGCCATACATTCTTGCATGCTGCAGGACGGTATCAGAATTGGGTTGTCGGGGGTTTCTCCCATAGTAGCTCACCAAAAGATTCTTGATCGTCACCCCTCGCCCCAGCTTGTTGCCGCCCACGAAAATGTTGTAAACGACATCTGTTGTGATTTCCTCGTTTGAAGTGGCATTGATCAACTTGACGTTCGCACCGTGGATGTAGAACTTGATCTTGTCCAATACCTGGTCGAAGCCGGGCAAACCTGGTTCAGTTTGGAGTAGATCATTGTATGCCGTTCTGATTTCCTGGACGAGAGTCTGGTACTTTTTAGTTTTTGGCGCACGCAAATCATTGACGAGTTCCTCTTTAAAGCGATCAATGAGCCTGACGATGTGCTGGTGGTCTCTCTTGTTCACGCTTACATGGCACAGAAATGAATATCCATTTGTCGGATTTACCAGAATCCGGGCAGTCGCTCCCACCAAAAATGTCAGCAATGCGCTTCTGAGTCCTGCCGGCAGGCTTGCCGTTGGGGCCGGTTGATTTGTCGCGAGCAGGAGATTTACTTCGTTCAGTGGCACTTCACGGAGAAACCTCGCGCTGTCAGGACCGAAAAACGATTCGCCCCCGACGTAACCGAGGCCCGGTTCACTCAGAACGGCAAAGCTGGGCCGGTACCTGTGGTCGGGTCTTTGCAGGAATAGCGCTTGCGGCGTGGCCGTCACCTGCAGGTAGGTATTGGTTCGGAAGAAATTGCGAAAATCTGTTATTGCCTCATTCACACGACTAATCTGCGCACCGCCGCGGCTCGTATAAGTGTTGAGACTCGCCTGGTCTGCCTCATCGTCCATTATCATCGCCGAGAGTGACCCGGCCCGGGCAGTCCTAAGAGCATTCAGCAAACTGCTCAATTTGCTTCCATTCTTTGAGCAGACCACAACGATGGGAGGTGTGCGTAAATGCCTCTCGAACCTAGCAGGGTCACGCCAGTCATTCTTGCCCAGCACTGTCAGCCCGCGCAGAGCTCTGCGCAGGCGATTCAATGTCTGGTCATACAGCAGGTCGATGTCGGAAGTCAGAATTACGATGCAATGGAACCCATTGTCGGCAGCCATAGCGGCAACGACGGTCATGATGCTCGTCTTACCGCTCTGGATCAGGCCATATAACAGACCATCGCTGGGGACTACAGGTGGCCCGTCGGCCGGATCCACTGAGCGTCTGACTATCTCCGCCGCTTTGTCCGCAACGCTCTGTAGTGCCTCTGGCGAGCCGATTTCATTTCGAAGGATTCTCAGTACTTCTGCAGTATGTTGACCATCAGTTATGATCGTCTTCTGAGGTGGCAGGTTCGGTGAGCTCATTCATATCCTCCGAGTCAAAAAGAAGCGCTGGCCAGCGCTTCAGGGGGATTCGTCGTTTCAACAAACCCTCTGAACCGGCGACTGCATAGCTTCCACTAAAGCTCCGTTTCACTGATATCCATCCAGGTTGCATCCCGAGGAGCCTTTCGGCCTCTGCCCAGTCCAACGCACAAATGCCGTCGTCTCCACACACTAGAGTAACAACAATCTTCGCGAAGGAATTCAGGTGTGATGATATTCGACCGAATTCGTCAGCTGAAAAAGTGAACCGCCAAGGCGAAGATGGCTTAGTGGTGTACTTGACCAAGAACAGACATTTCACGTTCACGACATACCCGAGGTCGAACTGGACCATACTCATACAGCGAGGGTCCTGTATTGCCCGCAAGACTGCTGCGCCGTGGTAGAACTCTTGTTTTTCGATCATTTCGAAGCGTCTCGATCCTGGGAACGGGGAAACAACGGAGCTGTGAACTGAGCAGGTAGTAACCCTCTCAAATGATCTCGTTGATTCCGCTCCGGTGTATTATGTCTTTCCGAAGTCCTGCAAGCATATTGAAGACGCGCTCGCGCCCATGGTCTGCTGAACTGTCAACTATTCTTTGAATGATATTGATGCCCAGCGACAGACCGGCGATCTCAACGACATATGGTTGAGCGACGACGGCCCCAACTATTGAGAGAAGCCCGCCAACATACAAAGGTGCCCATGCCTTGAAGCCTCGTGCGTACCTCGATTTTCGGAACGCCTGATACTCCTTGAAAAAGTCGCGAGCTGTCGCCTCAACTTCATCATTAAGGTGCCGTGGGTCTTGAATGCGGTTGAGGCGATTAATGCGGGCTAAGTCCGCTGTTAACTCCTTGAATGCAATTCGAATGGGTGCATACGATTCCCGAAGGCTTCGGTACTCAGTTGCTTTGAGAGTGGCGACTTCTGCAGGAATGAGAATAGACGTCAAAGAAGCTAAGACTGCTCCCTCCGCCCCCCCCGAGACCGGTGTTAGCCCCACACCAAGGTTGTTGAGTGCATTTAAAGCAAAAGGGACCGGTTTGTCGGTAATAGCGTCGAAACCGGTGCGCCGTGAGATATTCCCTGCAATGCCGGAGAGAATGAGGTCACTCGCGGCTTTATCCACAACGATGAATCCTTTTTGGCCAGAAATCCTTTCAAGACCGCTGAGAATCAGCCCATTCCGACGCAGCTCGTCATGGATAACTGGTGATACCTTGGAGCTGTGGAGAAATACGTGGCCGACGATTGAACTTGATCCATCAGGAGCAATGACGATTGTAACTGTCTCCTTCGACGCTTTACTGCGAGATCGCGCCAGAAAAGCGAACGCTTTCACAAGGCGAGGCAAGTGATCATTTTCGATTGCGATGTCGGCTTTCTCGGGTGATATCGTGCGAAGGCAACCAGGAACAGAATCCTGCAGTGCCAACAGGCCCTGCGGATCGTGCAGCTCGACATCAAGTGGAACTATCCGTGTGACGTCGTCAGCAAGTAAAAGAATTCTGCGTAACCAGCTCGCATTTGGATGGAAGTCTGGGTAGTACAAGAGCGTGGATGTCTTCATAATCTGCGCTGCCGTCTGACGCACCAGTTCAGTCGCGTGCTTGCATGGAGACTCGCCCGTCCTCTACTGCACTTGATCCAGCAGCTCGCGGTCAAGCCACATCTGGCTTACGTACATGTCCTCAAATTTCTTCGCAATCTTCGGACTCCATTTGTCCGAACAAAAGAACCGCGGCCCGGACAACATCACCGACGCGATATTCTGAGACGGCTTGCTGTCCCCAACCTTCATTTCCTTGCAATGATCCTTCTCGTCATAGAGAAGCAGGGGTTCACGGCTGACCTCCTTCGCGTATTCCCTGTTCTCCTTCGCCTTGGTCACAACATAAGGCGGCACGGAAATGTGAACTAATGGAAAGGCCATTAGCTCATTCAACATGTCCTGTTCCAAGTGGCCGAATCTATCGACATAGTAGGCTTGTGCGGCCGCCTTCGTTTCCGCATCCTTGATAAGAAACCTCCAAAAAAGCTTTTCCACCAAATTACGAGCGGTAAATCCGCCCAGCCATGTTGTGTGAAGGAAGTGGAACAGCGCTGCTTCTCGATTGAGGCGCTTTATTCCTCTCGCCGCTGCTTCCAACCGATCGTCGTCACTTGTCACCAACAGGTCGGATCGCCCCCCCTCCTTTTCTGCTCTGCCCTTCTTCACCTTCTCCAATTCCTGATCGAACACGCCGGACCATTTCTTCGCGTCGGAGACTACTTTCTCGAACGCTTTATCAAACTCCTCTCCGGACGTGAACGCAGTTTCCTTCACGACTGCTATGGACGCTATCTCCCCAAAACCGTTATTAGTGAGGACATCGCGTATCATCAATTGGGCAAAGAACGGTCCACCAGCCTCGTAAAGAAAGTGCCAGAGATCGCCATCCGTGAGATGACTCAGTTCAGAAATAACCTTGGATTGGGCAGAGAAGAGAGACCCCTCTTGCGGCAACAATAGCGGTACCACGCCCCTCGCTTTAAGGATGTAGTACAGACTGTGGCATATCATTTCGTCTAAGATTAGTTTTTGCGGATGGTCATAGAATTGTGTGTACAGATACCGTCTGGCACTTAGTATTTGCTTGATCGTGGCCTCATCGTTATTTGAGAACACCAGGTGCTTGCGTTGGATCTTGGTCTTCGGGTCCGCATGGGGGTAGATCTTCACATTCTCGACTACGTCATATATGTCGTTTGCGCTGAATTGGAGGGACACTCCAAGATGGTGAGAATCTCGGCAGATGTAGTCAAGCCGATCAGCATCTAATTGAGAATCAACGATCTGCTTAAGAAAGAATTTGTCCTCCATTCCGGATGCAGATTGGCCTTTCCCACAGAAGTAGCGGAGGTACGCCAGTATGTTGTCCTTCCTCGGATCGGTGTCCAGCACTGCGTTAAGAGCTCGGTACAGCGGCGACGATTGGTCGTCTAGAGCTGCGGCCAGGAATGTCTTGTCCAGTTTCCCCGCCTGGTTTTTCCCCGTTGTGAACACAGTGTGCATCAGTTCCAACGAATGCCCCATCGGCCCGTGGAACGCATCGTGGATAAAGGCATAGATCAACACGGCTCTGCGCTCCCACTCCTGTATGAGCGTGGGGTTCTTACGACTGAGTGAGTCGAGAAATAGCTCAGCGCACTGCACTACGCCCAGGCTGTGGGCAAGACGACTATGGCTGGCATCAAGATTCTGCCAGAGATGTACGGTACTCAACTGACGGATGAAGTTGAGACGATAAAAGAAGGCCTGAGAAAGAAGCGGCTTTATGATGTCCAGAGCCCGTTTGCTTGGGAAAAACCGAACGAAGCCAGGGAACTGGGGGAACTCCAATGTACTCGTCGACTCCCAGGTCAAGTTATATCGACGGAGAATGGGAAGTAAGTCTTTTGGGGAGTTCGAACTTTGCCGAGAAGCAGTTTCGTAGTTCTCAAGCGTCTGTCGTAGTTCGTGAAACTCCGACTTTCGCGCTCGCACGGCCTGCACTTCGGCTCTGAACTGCTTTTCTTCAGGAAGTAGTGAAGACACTTGTGTACTCGCTGTTTACGTAATCTATGAGCAACGGCAAATTATAGTCGGGATAATGCCCTCTCAGCCACTCTGCGAGTGCCTGGGCATCAATGCTCATGACGAATTGCTTCATTCTCCGTTCTTGATAGACACTTCTCAGCAGAGCTAGAAAATTGATCCTAAGTATGGCCGATCGGAGTAGGCCCAAAAGATACAACAATCCCAAAACAGCAAGAACGAGAAGACCCGCTAGCGCAAGGGATTCGAGTATCCAAGAAAATCGTTGGCTAACGAGATGCTCGGCAAACTTGAGAGCGAGTTCCAAGAAAATAGCAATTCCTAATCGTTTCTCGTTTGCATATTTCTCGGCATAGGGAAGCAACAGCACGAGGTCAAGTCGAGAGCGTCTTATCACCCAACGGACTGCCCCCATTGACAGGCACACCACCGCGAACGTGGCCAGAAGTTCACGCATGCACGTAAGCCGGGAACGCTACAAGGTAATACACGCCGCGGCGAGCGCCACGTGCTCTAGATGGTTTGCTTTTTGGCACCTCTCGCGGATAACCTGTTCGAAAGTCTGCCGCACGGGGCCAGGCAGATCGAACAGACTCGCACACAGCCTCCCCCATTCCGTAAGGGAGAGCTCGGTTGTGGCGTCGTCGCGGATAAGAAACCCGAATTCTTGAAGATCGGAAACATCGGTCAGCAGCTGGTGGGTGGCGGCATCCCGTCGACTGCTAAACCCGTAGATTTCGACATTCTTTGTTTTCTTTTCGGCGTCCTGTAGATCCCCTTCAAGATCAGAAATGGTGACTGCCTTTAGGCCCTCAATATTGCTGCTCATCTGCAGGTACTTCAACAAGACGCTTTCCGTCGTGGCGGTGTCATACGCCATCGCGACCCTCCTGTGAGATAGAAACCTCTGGCACTTTCAGGGGAAGGAATACTAACGCTACGCATACTATCAGAAGTGCGAGACTCCGGCTACTGTACTCCACTCTTGGGCTCCTACAAGCCTTTATAGTGCAACCGGGCTGGGGCTGGACTCCGAATGTAGAAGATCCTAAGCCCTTCTTCGAGAAAATCAAGCAAAAAAGTGAGTGGCCTCACCCGAGGTAATGCTGAAACGGCTGGGGATTCCTTAGTTTGGTGCCCAAAGTAGCATCTGCTTCGCCATCCGAGTAGCACTCTGCGGTGTCCAAAGGAATTTCCCAGACAGGACGAACAGAGCGCAAAAACCAGGGGATCAGCACCGGGATCAAAAGATCCGACCGACTTGTTCTGAATTTGTAACATCCGAAACCTGGCTTGCACCTTAGAGAGTCCCCTGTTTTTCTGAAGCGACACACCGCGAAAATAGGAACAAGTACCCCACTTACGACACACAAACGTGGGCAATTGGGCGTGTATTCCTGAAATCGTAACAAACTCGATGAAGAAAACGCGACACCTGCGATATGACGATAGAGTTTCTCCGCGTTTAGGCAATACCCTCCCTCGGACGGGAGGTGAAGGCAACGAGAATCACTTTCCGCGCACGACCTCGGGCTCTTGCGGCGCTGCATACGGAGGATTTCAATGATGACTCGAAGGCTACTCTTCGTCACTCTCATGGTCCTGCCCTGCGCTACTGTTCTAGGAGCGCTCGCGCAAACGCAAGCCACGAAATCGACGTTGCCTACTGTTGTTAAGACGAAAGGTGATGTGAAGATTTCGAAGAAGGGCGACAAATCAATCCTGAACATTGACCTGCCAAAAAAAGTCGCGGCATCCAAATCCTATCCAGTTGAAGGTGACTATGAGATAGTGACAGACGGCGTTGTTCGGGAGACGACGGTCGCGGGGCAACGTATCCTCGAAGTCTTCTTACCGTCCGCCGCGGACGCGAAAGCACTAAGCGGCGACTGTTCTGGCCCTTGTTGTCTTGCAGGAGATGACCATATCGGTTACCGCTGCATGCGCTTCTGCAAACCTCCCAAGAGCTGTAGGCTGCACTCGAGTCCGGGCAATAGATATTGTTCGTGCGATTAGAAGTTCTAATTTTAGCAGCTTTAGTACCCACGACTGTGGCAGGCGCGTCAATCATGCGCTTGAACGCAACCGACGCTTGTCCGATTTTAGGACGGGCGAACCTAAGCAAATGGAAAGCACAGACCGTGGGGTGTGCAAAGGTCAATGACTCCGAAAATCTGGGTCCATCTTGGGACCAGATAGCGCCGAACACCCCCTAGAACCGTAATACAGGACGCAGAACCGAGCTAAGCGATTCAATAAGTTAGATCACCGGAACTGCTTCGGGACCAGGGGGTCGGAGGTTCAAATCCTCTCTCCCCGACCAATTGTTTCCAACTACTTACAGCAGCGGCGCAAACTCCAAAGCCGACCCACATGGTTTTGCACCAGGAGCTCTAGCGCGCCGACCCGCATAAATACTGAAGTTTTTGCCCAGCGAAGAGCGCGGGACCGTCCACAAAATCGACCACAGCGATGTGACGACGAACCAGATGCCCTACCAATTGCAAACTATTGAACGACAAAGAATCGCGATTGCAGCCATTGCCACCCAGCAGCGGCCAACCGGATCGACAGTGCATCATCATTACCGCTTTTGCCAGCGATTCGCTCCGAACTACCTTGGCGTCCCACAAGCCCGTTTCTGACCAATCAATAGACGTTGATAGTTCGGTGGCCACAAGGGCGTTTATCGGGACCAATCTGGAGGCATTGCCGTGTCGCCGTTTCAGTAGGATCGAATTACTTGGGTAGCAGCGGAAAGCCCGTTACAATGGCTGCATTGCCCCCCAGCCGGGGCCCGCACCACACTGTCGCGGAGGTTTCTTATGGCCGAGGTTGCCTACGTCTCTAACATTCACATCGAGCGCATCAAGGGACCATTGCGCGTCGCGCGCTTGCCCGGCGAGGCTCAGCCTGTCTATTTCAGCGTACACAGCGAGATCGCGAAGCACTACGGT
>Ga0181526_10000149_pt1 | contig 72963 bp, 62 predicted proteins | sample PEATcosm2014_Bin_35_FD_119750 | JGI IMG/M metagenome (GOLD analysis project Ga0181526, IMG submission 119750) | Peatland microbial communities from MTU Mesocosm Facility, Houghton, MI, USA - PEATcosm2014_Bin06_30_metaG | ecosystem: Environmental > Terrestrial > Soil > Wetlands > Peat | place... | reverse complement strand
GTTGCTGTCCGCCGTCACGCTGCCCAGGTCCAGCCACGATTGCAGGTCCGCGCTGGCCTGGATGTCGAAGCTCTCCCCGGGCGACCCTTGCGCTTGCAGCAACACCGTCCCGTCCGCCCGCCGCTGCAGGGCCAGGGGCGAATACTTGATGGTGACGATGTCCGTGCCACCGCTCGCATTGGCCGAGTAGCCGGTCACATAAACATTGCCGTTGTTATCCACGGCGATGGCATTGGCCCCGTCATTCCCGTTGCCGGGGCCATTGTAGCGTTGCAGCCAGACTTGATTCCCGTTCAGATCATACTTGATCGTGACAATATCATTGCCGGAGTTTGTTCCAGCAGAGAAGCCGGTGACATGAGAATTATCGGAATGGTCAAGTGCAAGCGCATTTGCAATGTTTGTCGCAGTCGCTCTGGCTGGATAAAGATTAGCTTTGGCGGCAGCGGATGCGCCCTTTGCGTTATTCTTAAGCCCTTGCCGCGCAAGGTCTTAAACGTGTTTTCGCCAAAAATCACAGTTTTCTTAAAAATTCTTTCAAAAATCTGTTGACGATATAATATGTTAACTGTATAGTTCGTTTAATGAATGACCGGGGCGGGCCGGATCGGAAACGAAGAACTATGAACGAAGGAGGTAAGAGGAGCGCGTGCGTCTCGCGCGCGGTGTTTGGCGTCCCGCCAAACACATCTTCGCCCGGCGCCTATCGCGCAGAGCGACACTCTGCTCATCAATATGTCAAAGACCTATTGTGGAAAACAGAGGGGGAATGCGGGGCGAGACGCCCGGCACTGCGACCGGGACGGTCGCACTCCTCAATCAGCCCGGTCCTGCGCCCAGTCAAACTGGGTCAAACCGATACTCTTGGTCAAACAGCCGCAAAAATCAATGCAAATACTTTACAATGAACAACTTGCAGCTTAACTCTGGCCAGACCCAGTCAAAGTCAGTCAAAGTGCGTCAAACCTGTTTTGCGCCTCCCGACCCTTGTCATCAGGGCTTCCCGCTCCCGCCAAATACTTCAAAATACCGCTTTTGCTCGAATGAAGACATGGTATCGTCTGTCCAATTATGGTGAGACTTACCTATTCTAATCAGCTCCTGGCGCTGGTTCTTGTGGCGGGCGGGCTGATCGTGCCTTGGACCGTCCGCGCTGACGACGGGATCAAGACCTACACCGTCCCAAAAGAGCGCCCCGCCCCGCTTCAGCCTGCGGCCGCGCCGTCCGGCATGAATGCCGCCATGCCGGCTTCGGACATTCCCGTCAGCTCGGCTCCCGTCCGTTGGACCACTCCCGCCGCCTGGCAGGAATTGGCTCCGACCAGCATCCGTTTGGGTAATTTCGTCGTTCCGGGCAAGGGTGGGGGCAAGGCCGAAGTCGGCATTTTTTCCTTCCCCGGACCGGTCGGAACAGAACTGGACAATGTCAATCGCTGGCGCGGCGAGCTGAAATTGCCCCCGGTGGATGCAGGCAAAATCACCTCCGAACCGGTCACCATCGATTCGTTGAAAGGCCTCCTTTACGACATTTCCGGGCCGTCCAGCCGCACCGTCGTGGCCAGCCTGCCCCGCCACGGCGCGACTTGGTTCTTCAAAATGCGGGGGGACAAGGACACGGTCGCGGATGCGAAGCCGGTGTTTCTGGATTTTTTGCAGTCCGTTCATTTCAACGCCGCCGGGAGCGAAGCGCCACCCGCCTCCATCTTCGACGGCACGATGGCCAGTCCGCATGGCAATTTGGCCGCCGCCGCCCCGACGGAGAGTCCGGCTGACGAACCCAAATGGACCCCGCCCGCGAATTGGACGGAGAAGAAAGCCGGTCACATGATATACAAGAGCTACTCGGCGGCGAATGCACAGGGCAAGACAGCCAGCGTTAACATCAGCTTTTTCCCCGGCGATGTCGGCGGCGTTTTTGCCAACGTCAATCGCTGGCGGGCGCAGATCGGTTTGCCGCCGGTCGGGCAAGACAAGGTGGACAGCGTGACGCAGCCCCTTGACACGGCGGAAGGGAGGGCGACATTGGTGGACTTTACCGGCACGGACTCCCGGACAGGACAGGCGGCCCGATTGGTCGCGGTCATGGTCCCGCACGGTGATAATACGTGGTTTTACAAGCTGTCCGGCGAAAGCCCGGTGGTGGAGGATGAAAAGGCGGGTTTTGTGAAGTTCGTGCAAACCGTTCGCTATCCATAACATGACGCGCCGCATTATCAGTATCCTGACCTCCTTGCGTTTGACTGTGGCGTGCCTGGTCGCGGCGCTGATTCTCGTCTTCGTTGGCACGCTGGCCCAGGTTGATTTGGGGCTTTACGCGGCGCAAGCGAAGTTCTTCCGCAGTTTTTTCGTTTATTGGACGCCGGGAGGCGGCCACTGGGGAATTCCCGTCTTCCCGGGCGGCTGGCTCATTGGCCTGGTTTTGCTGGCCAATCTCCTGGCGGCCCATATCAAACGCTTTAGATTCACGCCGAGGAAATACGGCATCCTCCTCGTTCACAGCGGGCTGATTTTCCTGCTCGCCGGCCAGTTTATGACCGAGCTTTTCCAGGTGGAAAGCACCATGCGCATCGAGGTGGGCGGAACAAGGAATTATTCCGAATCCCCCCGCCGCGTTGAGTTGGCGGTGATTGACGTCAGTGACCCGGACAAAGACAAAGTCGTCATCATTCCCGAATCGCTGCTGGCCAAAGGCGGCGAGATTCGCGCGCCTGACTTGCCTTTCGCCTTGCGTGTCGAGAAGTATCTGCCCAATTCCATGCCGGCCGGCCCCATGTCCGGCGGGGGCGAAAAAATCAAAGCCAGCGAAGGCATCGGGCGGCAATTGCTTTTCAGTCCTGCTCCGCTCACCACGGAATTGGACTCCGAAGACAACCCGGCGGCTTTGATACAAGTCGTTTCCGACAAGGGGCCGGTGGGGGATTGGACGGTCTCCACCTGGATGACGCGCTGGCCGGAGTTCGAAAGATTGGAAAACGGCCTGGGCAGCATCCTGGGGAACACCCCCCTGACCCAACCGCAGAGTTTCACCTTTGGCGGACGCACCTGGCAGATGGCGCTGCGCCCGGCGCGTTATTACAAACCCTACAGTATCACGTTGCTGGCCTTTAATCATGATTTGTATCCCGGCACGGATATTCCAAAGAATTACTCGAGCAAAATCCACTTGCACGACCCCACCACGGGCGAAGACCGCGACATATTGATTTACATGAACAGCCCCCTCCGCTATCGCGGCGAAACATTGTACCAGCAAGGCTTTGAGCCGGGAGATCGCGGCACAATTCTGCAAGTGGTGCGCAATCCCGCTTCCATCACGCCCTACGCGGCTTGCAGCCTGGTCGCGCTCGGATTGATCATCCAATTTCTCATGCACCTGAGCGGCTTCGCCCGGAAACGCGCCCAGTCGCTCCAACCCGCGCCGCCCCAACGAACGCCATTGGCCCCCGTCCTGGCGCCGGTCACGGGCAACGGCAAAAGGAGTCCTCGATGAAAAAGTGGCTGCCCTGGATTCTTGTGGCCGTTTTCGCCGCCTGGTTCCTCTCGGGAATTGAGGCGCCGAAACCGAAAAATGGTTTTGACATTGCCGGCTTCGGCAGACTGCCCGTTTTGCTGGATGGCCGCATTCAGCCTCTGGATTCTGTCGCGCGCAATGCCTTGTTGAGCATCAGCGGCAAGTCCATCGTCCGCGTCTCCAATGCCCCGCCCCTTTCGGCGACGGAATGGCTGCTGGACACCATGACCCGCCCGCAAGTGGCCGATGCCTTGAAATTTTTCCGCGTGCAACATCCTGACTTGGAGGGATCGTTCGGGACGCAAAACGCGGGCCTGGAATATTACGCCTTCAACGACATGACCAACCAGATTGAAAAGCTGCAGGACCAGGCGCAAACCCTTTTGAATTCCGAGAAGGACAAGGAGGATGCGGTCAAGTCGCGCACCCCGTTCCAAAGGGACTTGATCCACCTGGTCAACAGCCTGGCCTTGTACAACCGCCTCAAAAACAGCCTCGAACCGGAAGGCGCGCGCGATTTCGCGCAGGAACTGCAATTGTATCAGGCGTCCATCGCTCCGGGAAAACTGGCTTTGGAGCAGAGCAAGGAGGGCAAAGAGGCCAACCCGGAGGATTTAAACCGCATTGCGGTGTCTTTCGAGCGCTATTCAGAATTGGCCAGACTGGCCGGCCCCCTGATTGTTCCGCCGTCATCCGGCCAACCCCGCTCGGCCTGGTCCAACATCGGCGCCCACTTGCTGGAAACGTTGCGTCTCGGTGAAATAAGCCCCGCCGCCAAATCATACGCGGCCATGGCCACCGCATACAAAAATAATCAACCTGGGGAATTCAACCAGGCCGTGACGGGTTATCGGGTCTGGCTGCATGAGAACGATCTTTATCCGGCATTGCAGAAGGGCGGCCAGGAATTTTTTTTCAACCAGATCGAACCGTTCTATAAGGCCATGGTCATTTATGTCGCGGCCCTTCTGCTGGGCTGCCTTTTCTGGATCAACTTGTCGGAATGGGTCCGGCGCAGCGGGTTCGCCCTGCTTGTCCTGGCTTTTGTCATCCATACGATCGGGCTGGTCTTTCGAATGTATTTGGAAGGGCGCCCGCCGGTGACCAATTTGTATTCCTCGGCCATTTTCATCGGCTGGGGCGCCTGCCTGCTGGGTATCATCCTGGAACGCATCTATAAAGGCGCCATTGGCCTGGTCGTGGCGGGATTCATCGGGTTCGTCACCCTGATCATCGCCCATCACCTCGCGCTCAACGGCGACACGATGGAAATGTTGCAAGCGGTGCTGGACACCAACTTGTGGCTCTCCACCCACGTTGTGGTGGTGACGGCCGGTTATGCCTCCATGTTTGTGGCGGGGTTGCTGGCCGTTATTTACATCGTGCGCGGCTTCTTTACCCGGACGCTGACGGCCGGGACCGCGCAGTCGCTGGGGCGGATGGTTTACGGCATTGTCTGTTTCGCGACGCTCTTCAGTTTTGTCGGCACGATCCTGGGCGGGATTTGGGCCGATCAATCCTGGGGCCGTTTCTGGGGCTGGGACCCCAAGGAGAACGGCGCGTTGCTCATCGTTTTGTGGAATGCCACCATCCTGCACGCGCGCTGGGGCGGAATGATCAAGGAACGGGGTCTGATGGCCATGGCCGTTTTTGGCAACATCGTGACCAGTTTTTCATGGTTCGGCGTCAACATGCTGGGCATCGGTTTGCACTCCTATGGCTGGATGGACAAAGCGTTCCCGTGGCTGATGGCCTTCGACGCCAGCCAGGCCGTGCTCATTGTCCTGGCCCTGTTGCCGCCGCGCTATTGGGCCAGTTTCAGAGGAACGCATCCTCCCGCCGGCCCGGCCCCGCGCCTGGAGGCCCCGCCGGCGGCGGCCGCGTAGGGGAAGATTGAAGATTTACAATTGACAATTGTCAATTGGCAATTTACAGTTGACACTTATGAAAGTCAAACCTGTTTTTTGCGGCATCCGCGCCGTCCTTTTGCTCTTCGCCCTGGCCGGGCCGGCCCTGGCGGAAAATGCCCGCCTGCCCTATCACCAATTTTACCGCGCGCAAAAAGCCCGGGAGGACTTGAACCGCGCCCACACCAATCTCCTGGTCGTGCTGACCCTGCAATCCACCCTGCCCGATGTCAAAACCAGCGATCTGGCCGTCTATATCGAGGCCAGGGCTGGAAAGATTCCGATCGAGATCGGGGCGGCGGGAGACTTCACCATCCCCATGCGCGACGATTTGCTGGCCGAGGACCCGTGGATCATCATCAACCAGCCCAAAGGCACGATGAAACTCAATGGGCAGGTGGGCGTGATCCCGGGCCGCATCACCCAATCCATTCATTACGCGCGCGTGATGCGGCCGGTGCGGGACAGCGAAGCGGTTCAGGAGCAAATGCGGCCCTTCTTTCCCGGATCACCCAGGCTGGCCATGACCGGTTTGAGGTTAACGTTTCCCGCGTCTGAAAAAAGGGCCGTGGCCGTCATCCACGCCCGCGGCGGCGATAGAAAACTGGAGGCGGACGAACGCGGGGAAATCATCCTTCCCCTGGCCTCGGACCTGCTGGAGGAGGACCCGGAGATTTCGTTGTCAAACATACCGGGGACGGTGGAAATCGTTTCGCACAAGAGCGGGGAATAACGGCGCTTGCCGGCAAGACGACAACCTGACCCGAATCCAATGTTTTGCAAAACGCCTCTCTGGCAACATCGCGGAGCAGATCAACCGGCCCGTGAGATTTGCGGAAACCCGCGCGCAGCGTGCCAAAATCTCACGATTTCAACGCTGAAATCCGCATGGTTGACGCGATAGATGATTCGATATGAGCGAAAGACGATTTCGCGCAGTTCTGGTCGCTGAAACTCCGGCACCACTCGTCCGCGCTCGGGAAGCGTGCGCAGAGAAACGGCGGCGTCAATCAATTGGTTGCCCAAGCGCTCAGCAGCAGCGGAGTCATGGCGCGCGATATAGGCGACGATACGCTCCAGATCGCTCAACGCTTCGACGGAAAAGAATACTTTGAAATCCATTGTGGAATGCGCTGGCGGGCTTCCTCTGCAGAAATGCGCTCACCGTGGTCCAGCGAGGCCAGACCATCCAACACCGCCTGGCGAAACTCCAGTTCATAAATCGCGTCAATGAGGGTGGCATCCGCCGGAAGCTTGTCTGCCACCTCGAGCATAATTTCTTTCGTGCTCATACTCCTAATATCTAACCCAATTTGGTCTGAAGCGCCAGCTTTCAGTACGCGACATCTCCCGCAAGCCGAATGGATGGCGCCGAGATGGCGCTATTCATCATGGGTGGGTGCGCTTCAGTAATTGGACGCCTGAAATCTTGCCCATCCAGGCGCCGGCCCGCGTACGGATACGCCGTTGCATGGCGGTGCAGGCCCGTTTGTGCAAATCTTCGGGTGTCCTGGTACTGCCCGTTCTGGATAATTTGGCTTGCGCTTTCATATATGCATGAATCGTCGCAATAAAAGCATGACATCCGCCGTCCCGGTGTCAAGCGTGCCAAATTGACTTTGCTAACAGCCCAACATAGCCTCAAATACAGTTGAAATCGGACAAGAACGAAGTTTAACACGCCCGGTGGATTCCGCCGGCAAAACCCGAATAAGGACAATATGGAAAAAAGAGAATTCAACATTATTGCCGCCCTGGCCGTGGTCATCGTGATTCTTTTGGGTGTTTTAGTCTGCGGCGCCGGCTACTTCGCCCTGTACCAGCCTCTAAAAGATCAACAGGCGCAGTTGACAGCAATACAGGCCAGGTTGGGCGAAATTGAAACCGTTCATGCGCAGTTGACGGAAATACAGGCCGCGTTGCGCGAGAATGGCGCCGGGTTGGCAGAAATAAAGACGGCGTTGCGCGAGAGCGGAACCGAGTTAATAGCATTAAAGACTGCGTTGCGCGAAAATGGAACCGAGTTGACGGAAATAAAGGCTGAGTTGGGCAGGATGGGAGCCGTGGCTGGATTTCGCCCCGGAGCCATGCGTGGCAGATGGACGTCGGGCGAAGTCGCCGCGGCAGATTCTGTGGAAGGGCAACTGCGGTCTCAGGGAAAGCACTGGGTCCGGACCACAGGCGAAATTACTGTGGGAGCATACGTGCAAGACATATTGGAAGGCAGGACAGGTCAACCCCAGGGAAGAGGCGCTATTGGCAAGGTCGTATCCATAGCCCCGGGGGAGGGAAACGCGACCGCAGCCCAAGTGGACTTTGGCCGCGGTTATGTCGTAGGCATCAACTTGCCTGAACTTTCCCTCATCCAATTTGTTCCTTTCGATCGATAAGGCGGAATGAAGGCCCATCGGACGCCGGGTTGAACTGCGTTCCGCCCGGCCCGGCACAAAGGCTTGCCAATGCAAAACTTTGGCGTGAGATTGGCGCGTCTTCTGGCATACTGCCGGGAATATTATGTCGTCTGACAAGCTGGAAATTGGCAACGAATCGTCCGGGCAACCGGGGCGATTCGGCCGGTTTTACCTGCAGGAGTTGATCAGCCGGGGCGGTGTCAACGACATCTGGGTCGCCACCGACCAGCAACGCCGGCCCTTCGCGCTGCGGCGCATGAGGAACAAGTCCATTTTTAATTTCGCGGACCGGCGGCGCTTTTTGAACGGATGCGAAATACTTTCCAAAATCCACCACAACGAGAATGTCATCAATTACATCGAGCACGGGAAAATCGAGGGCACCCCGTATTTGCTGATGGATTATGTGGAAAGCTCGAATTTGAAATTATTATTGTCGCGCGGCGACGAGGTGCTGGCCGAAAACGTGGCGCAAATCATCATTGATATGGCGCTGGGCCTGGAGCAGGTGCATGACAGCGGATTCATCCATCTGGATTTCAAGCCGGAGAATATTCTGGTCACGCGCAACGCCGGGGTCCGCCTGATTGATTTCGACCTGGCCCGGCTCAAACCGGTGGAACCAAAAAAAATGCCGGGCAAGAATCCCGGCACCCCCGCCTACATGGCGCCGGAACATTTGCAGGGCCTGGCCATCGATCAGCGCGCCGATATCTTTGCCTTCGGCGTCACCGCCTATGAAGTACTGACCACGCAGAAACCCTTCCCCGGCGACACCCCAGACGAGATTCTGCGCAAAGAATTGAACGACGAATGCGTCGCGCCGCGCGAGCTCAACCCGGACATTCCCGCCGCCATGGAAAAGATCATCCTCAAAAGCCTCAAGCGCGACATGGACGAACGGTATCCGTTCATGAGCGTTGTGGTGCGGGATTTGCTGGCGGCGCTCACTGTTTGAGAATCGGGCGGGGCAGGGCGGTAAAATTATTCGAAAATTTATTGTTGCATTCCGGGGGAGGGTGGTTCAAATAGAGGCATGGCTACCAAATCTAAAGCATCTAAAACAAAAAGAAAACCCAGCGCCGCTTTTATGAAGCCGGTTCAACCGGACGAAAAGCTGGCCAGGGTTGTTGGCGACAGTCCCCTCCCGCGCACGGAATTGACCAAAAAACTTTGGGCTTATATTCGCAAGAACGGGCTGCAGGACAAAAAGCATAGGACCCTCATCAATGGCGACGAGGCCCTGCAAGCGGTCTTCAACGGCAAAAGACAAGTCAGCATGTTCGAGATGACCAAGCTGGTCTCCGGACATGTGAAGTAGGAGAGCCGTTCCATCTCCTCCCGCCCCGGCAGGTTTGCGCCCCGGGAGGGGTGTGGGCTCCGCCGCACTTGCGGCCCCGCGAAACACAGGTCGTTCGCGCGGGCGTTGCTTTGCCCTGGCAGAATGGGCGCAACGCTGGTTCCGCCGCTTGGTAAAAGTGAACGGGGTCCAGTCGTTGAGCTCGACTGGACCCCGCCCCAACCGCACACGCAGTTGGGAGAGACACGCAAGTAATGAGAGATGCAAGAACCGTGCCGACGCCGGTCGTAACAGACTGCGAGGGAGCGGACGGGAGAAGTGTCTTGTTTTGCTGCGCTGGCGTCTCAATCCTGGGCACGGGGCATTTTTTCATTTTCTTATCATGGAGCCATGCTCTATACTAAAGGACATGGCAGGAGGAGAGGTGGCAGAGTGGCCGAATGCGGCGGTTTGCTAAACCGTTGTACGGGTTAAACTGTACCGGGGGTTCGAATCCCCCCCTCTCCGCCAACATGCATGAAGCTCTCGATCAAAAGTGATTATGCCGCCCGGGCCGTTCTCTGGCTTTCCCAACATTATGCCGAAGGCGTGGCGCGGACAGTTGATGACATGGCCTCCGAACAAGGCATCCCGCCCAATTACCTGGTGCAGATCCTCATCGAGTTGAAGTCCGCCCAAATCGTCAAAAGCCAGCGCGGCAAAGAGGGCGGCTATTTGCTGGCCCGGCCGCCGGCCAAAATAACCTTTGGCGATGTCTTGCGCTGCATCCACGGCGAAATCTTCGATTCCCCCGCCTTGGGCAATCCGCCCCCGCCGCCGGAGTTGCGCCAGGCCTGGCAGCAACTGCGCCGCGCTGTCAATCAAACCGCCGATTCCATCACTTTTCAGCAAATGATCGAGGCCAGTCTCGACAAGGGGAAAATGTACTATATCTGACGGCCAGGCCGGGGCCCCTTTCTCTTTTTTGGCTGGCCGCTTCTTTCCGCTGGACATTTTTCATTTCGGCGCGAAAACTTTCTTCGTGTCTGGATCGGTTTTTCAACATCAGCACCGCGTCCTCTACGGAGATTGCACGGTGGGTAACCATGTCTATTACTCCCGCTACCTGGAAATGCTGGAAGCGGCGCGCGGTGAGTTTTTCCGGCATCTGGGCTGTCCCTTGCTCGGCATGCAGGAGGCGGGGACGGCTTTTCCGGTCATCGGCTTGCAGATTTCCTTCAAAGGAGCGGCGCGTTACGATGACTTGCTGACCATTGAACTGTGCGTCAACGAAATGGGCGGCATCCGGTTAAGCATCGGCTTCCGCATTCTCAATGCGGGCGGCACTCTGCTGGCCGAAGGGGAAACGCGGCACGTCTGCGCCAGCACCGATGAAAAACCCAGGCGCCTGCCGAAGGAATTGCTCGAAACACTCCAGCCATTTTTGCGTTCGCCGGACATTGTCCGGCAAACTCCTCCCCGTTCCCTGTAGAATGACGGGCGCACCGGCTCGCTTTACGGCCTGTTTGGTTTGTCCCGAAACGGCCCAAATCCCCCCCGGCCGTGTCGGGCGCTGGGACAAGCCTTATCGGCCATTCCTGCACAATTCTTTAGCCGGAAACATGATTAATTTCTGGCGGCTGCGGCATTCATGGCTTATCTTATGCTAGTATTCCTATTTATGCGACCTGCTGTTTTTATAGAGAGAGACGGAATATTAATTATGGACCGGCTGGAAGGAGCCCAGCCGATGCCGCCGCTGTTTCTGGAGCAGATGGAGCCGAAGACCGAGGCTCTGGAACCGTTGCGCCAGCTCAAAGCCGCGGGCTTCCTGCTCATTGCCACGACCAACCAGCCCGGCTTGTCGCATGGCTCATTGTCCCGCCGCGAATTGGACCGGATGCACTCCGTATTGCGCCAGATGTTTTGCCTGGACGATATATTGATTTGTCCGCATGACGCCAACGATTGCTGTCCGTGCCGCAAGCCCAAACCGGGGTTGCTCACCGAAGCGGCTTTTAAATGGCATGTGAACATGGAGCGCTCTTTTGTCATCAGCAATAAATGGCAGGACGCCGAGGCCGCGCATAATGCCGGCTGCACCTCGCTGCTGATTTCGTCGCCGTGGATTGGCAAGGGGCATCGCGACATCGTTCTGGCCAAATTGGCGGATGTGCCCGGGAAAATTGCCCGGCTTCAGCCGGCGTCGCGCCTGGTGCGCGATTTGGCCAGCCGCTGATCACTGCCGATTGGCGGACTCGCGCGCGGGCGGGGGATAGTCGTCCGCGGAAAGGCGGCGCGCGCCGCCGGCGACAAAAATCCGTCCCTCCGCATCCACGCGCAATTCAGGCCGGGTCTCGGTGTAGATATGGGTTTGGCGAACGACCCACTGGCCTTCGGGATTAATCACACAATAGTTGAAAGCCCTTGCTCCCGTCTGGCTCAGAACATGCAAATTGTTGAACCGGTCGATCTGCGCTTCCGGGACGGTGAAAGAGGTCATGCGGGCAATGGGGAAGACGCGCAAAATCTTGCCCCGGCTGTCGGTCAGCCGGAAATAGAGTTTCAATTCCTTCAGATAACTGGTTTTCAACAAACTATAAATGCGGACCTCCGGAACGGCATTGGTCGCGCCCGCCGCCGCCGGCAGCCCAATTTGCAAATTGGCCAGATTGGGCAATGGCACGCCGTTGGCCACGGTGAAGGAAACGGCCTTGCAGACAATTTCCTGCCGCCACTGTGGAATGCGGATTCTCGCCGTGATGCGATATCGGCCCGGCCGGCGAAAGTCAAAGTAAGGCGTCGGATTCAGTGTCCGGGTCCCCACTTCGCCCGAAAGCAGGGAAAACTCGCCTTGGACGGGCATGTCCCCCAGCCTGGGGCAAATGACATTTTTTTCGCCCGTGATGGAAATAACCACCCAATCGTTGTCCGCGCCCAAAGAGATTTCCTGGCCGGAGCGGTTGGTGATGCGGACTTTTAGCTGGAGATCTTCGCCGGGAAGGTATTGGTCCTCGACCAGTTGCAATTGCGCCGTCACGCCGTTGAGTTGCGCCTGGAGGGGCCAGGCCGCCAGCAGGGCCAGTGCGGCCAGTAAACCAATCTTTTTCATGCGCGGGCAGTGTAGGCGGCGGGACGATGGACTGGCAAGCGCCAAACCGTTGCCCGCCCGTTCCTAATCGTAATCCTAATCTTAATCTCCGTCTGGTTTAAGATTAAGAAGATTAGGATTAAGATTAGGAGTCCCTAGGCCCGGGTCATCGTCCTGCTTGCTTATTTTATTTTACTCAGGGGGCGGATGCCATAGAGTGCCGCAGTTGTCATGCGAAACATGCATCATAAACTGGCCGTGGCCCGCGGCGAACAACCGGCTGAATTGCTGTTCAAAAACGGCCGCCTCGTCAATGTCCTCAGCGGCGAAATCCATGACGCGAACATCGCGGTCGAGGACGGGCGGATCATCGGCCTGGGCGATTACAAGGGACGCAAGACCATCGACCTGCGCGGCGCCTATATCGCGCCGAGTTTGATCGACGGGCATTTTCACGTCGAAAGCTCGCAGCTCACCGCGCCGGAATTCGCCCGCGCCGTGGTGCCTCATGGCACGGGGGCGGTGGTCATCGATCCCCATGAATACGCCAATGTGCTGGGCTTGGACGGCATCCGTTACGTTCTGGAATCGAGCAAAAACCTGCCGCTGGATTTTTTCGTCATGCTGCCTTCCTGCGTTCCGGCGACCGCGCTCGAAACATCCGGGGCGCGCATCACGGCCGATGATTTGGGCCTGATGATTTCCGATGAGCGCGTGGCCGGCATCGCCGAATTGATGAATTACCCCGGGGTCTATCTGGGCGTGAAAAGCGAGCTGGCCAAAATCGCTGTCGGCAAGGGCAAGGCGGTCGATGGCCACGCGCCCGGCTTGCGCGGAAAGAATCTTAACGCCTACGCGCTGGCCGGGGTCCGCTCCGATCACGAATCGACCGGGCTGGAGGAAGCGCGGGAAAAACTGCGGCTGGGCCTGCACATTTTGCTGCGCGAAGGCAGCACCGAGCGGAATCTGCTTGACCTCCTTCCGCTGATCAACCCGCACAATGCCGTCAATTGCTCCTACGCCACCGACGACAAGCTGGCGGGCGACCTGGTTGCGGAAGGCCACATTGACCACGCCGTGCGCCTGTCCATCCGCCACGGCCTGCCGCCGATCACCGCCCTGCAAATTGCCAGCATCAACACCGCCCGGCATTACCGGCTGCAGAATCTCGGCGCCATTGCCCCGCGCTATTGGGCGGATTTTATTGTTTTTGACAGTTTGAAAAAGTTCGCCGTCCGCCAGACTTGGAAAAAGGGGGCCCTCGTGGCCGAAGACGGGAAATATCTGGCCCGGACCGCCGCCGCCGCGCCCCTGCCGCGGGGGACGATGAACCTGCGCTACCAGGTGCGCGATTTGGAGGTCAAAGCCGCGCGGACCGGGAAAATGAAGGTCATTGAAATTGTTCCCAACCAGATTGTGACCCGGCAGATTATCGTGGCGCCCAGGATCGAAAATGGCCGTGTCGTCCCGGACATCGCGCGGGATGTGCTCAAGCTGGTCGTGGTGGAACGGCACCGCGCCACCGGCAACGTTGGCGTCGGTTTCGTGCGGGGGTTTCAACTCAAGGACGGCGCTCTCGGTTCGACGGTGGCGCATGACGCTCATAATGTGGTGGTGGTTGGAACCAATGATGCTGATATTTGCCGGGCGATCCAGGCGCTGGAACAATTGCAAGGGGGCCAGGTCGCGGTGAGAAAGGGCCGGATCACGGCCGAATTGGGCTTGCCCGTGGCCGGCCTGGTTTCCGATCGTCCCCTCGAAGAAGTCATCGAGCGGCTGGACGCGCTCAACGCCGAGGCGGCGGCGATGGGCTGCAAACTGGAGGCCCCGTTCATGACCCTTTCTTTTTTGAGCCTGTCGCCCATTCCAGAATTGAAGCTGACCGATCAGGGCCTGATCGATTCAATGAAACTGCGCAAGACCAGTCTTTTTGTTTAAAAAATGCAGCCCGCGCCAAATTCCCGCGACCTCGATTTCATCCAGCGCGCCATTCAACTGGCCGCGGAACACATGCGCGCCAAAGACGGCGGACCCTTCGGCGCCGTCATCGTGCGGGATAATGAAATCATCGCCACCGGCTGGAACCAGGTCACCTCGAGCAACGACCCGACGGCCCATGCGGAAGTCACGGCCATCCGCGCGGCGGCGGCACGGCTGGGCACATTTATGTTGCAAGGATGCGTTCTTTACACCAGTTGCGAGCCGTGCCCGATGTGTCTGGGCGCGGCCTATTGGGCGCGGGTCGGGCGCATCATCTTCGCCGCCACCCGGACGGACGCCGCCGGGGCGGGATTCGACGACGAGGAACTCTACCGTGAATTGGCGCTGCCCCCCGCCTCGCGCCGGCTGCCCATGCAACAAATTCTACGCGACAAGGCCGTTGAAGTCTTCGAGGAATGGCGGCGGCTGCCGGGCAAAGTCATGTATTGACTTACCAGATGAAACGGCGGCGCTTCCTTGAAATCATGGGTCGCGGTGTCGCGGCTGCCGCCTTGAACACGACTTTTCTGCCTGCTGCCGAACCGGAGAATGGCGGCCCGGCGGTTCCTTCAACCAGGCTTCCTGGTCTGGCCGGTGAATACGGTTTTCTCTCAAGCGCCGTTCTGGGCCCTCAAACAGAAGCGGCGGTGCGCGCCCGGATCGTCACCATGGCGCAAAATTACGGCATTCGCGAATTCCAATTCTACGACTGGTTTGCGGACTACTCGACCCCCGTGGCGGGCGATCACTGGACCGATCCCTATTTCCGCCGAAGCGAGATCAGCCGCCGCACCATCGAGATCAGCATCAACGAGGTGCATCGGCAGGGTGCGCGGGCCTGGGCCTATGTGCAGGCGGTGGGCGCGGAAGAGCAGCAGCTTGAGAACCCCAAAAAGGACCTGTGGAAGTTGCGCGACACCAAGGGCCAATGGCACTGGCATCCTCCCGGCGCCGACAAACCTCGATTCCCGACTTACTTTGCCAACGCCGCCTGGGCGGTGCTCATGGTGGATCGCTGGTCCCATGCGATCAAGGAACTCGGTTTCGATGGCATACACTGGGATACCCTGGGGCGGATTGCCGGCGACTATGGTGCGGAGACAGCCGGGATCCACGCCTTTATCCGGACCGCGCACGGACTTTTGCAGAGCCGGGGCTTGCGGCAGACCCTGAACTTCGTGGACCTGGCTTGGTGGGATCGGGCGGTGGTGCGGGGCCATCTGGAGTTCCCCTACGCCGAGACGTGGTCCTCCTCCGCCGCCCATCGCTATTACGCCGAAATGGACAAGCCGGACATGGCGGGGATTCGCGGTGTCTTCGCGATGTATCCGTCTGTGTCGATTCCCGCCGGCTGGACCGAGACGGATGTCATCCGCGCCCGGCGCAACGAGGGTCGCCGGCATCACTTGGTTTACCTGGTGGTTGGTGACGGAGCCAGGCGCATGAAGAACCAATACTGGCCTGAGACGATGCCTTTGACCGCGGCAGAGAGCGCCTGCTTGCGGGTTGGTGGATAGTGTATGGAGACAAAACACCATTCGTAAGATGATCGCCAAAGCCAAGCCCCCAACTGACGCCGAACTGAAGGCCGTTCTCGGTTCCGCCGGCGAATTGTGGTCTGGCATTCTCCACGCCATCGAAGAAAAGTTCGTTCCGCTCGACAGGCAGTGGAAGCCATCCAAAGCCGGGTTTGGGCGCATGTGCCTGCTGCAGCACAAGAAGAGAACGCTTCTCTATATCACGCCTGATAAGGACAAGGTTTGGATAGCGATTGTTCTTGGTGAGCGCGCTTACGGCCTTGTCATGGCCAGTTCCCTTCCCGTTGCGATCAAGAAGATGTTTTCAGCAGCGAGGCCCTATGCCGAAGGCCGGGGGATTCGTTTTCCGGCAACCTCATTGGGCGACATTCCGATGATTGCAAAGTTAGTGGAGATCAAGACCACGCCCAAATGAGAAGGCCGGATAATTCGCCTCACACGCACCGCCGCCCGGAGGCACTGGATTTTCGTATTTCAATAAACGAACCGGCGGTTGTAAAATAAATGTTAGGCGCACGCGACTATGACCATACCAAAGCGAGCTTTAACCCTTGGCTGCATGGGTCTGGCTTCCATCTTGTGGACGTTATTAAGTCTTATGCGAGGCAATATCTGGTCACGTGGAAGAACCAGAATTTATCGCAGTAGTGACCCGTTCCAGTTCTATGCTTGGATTTTTTACTTTATGTTGTTGGCCACGCTTTTCATCGGGGCGGGGATATTCTTCTTCCTGCATCCGCAGTTTAGTCTCGTTCCCACGCCACAAGTGTCTGATGATTGATGAAAAGGCCAATGGCCGCGCTGGTGGACGCAGCATGAACAAAAATAATTTCAGCCGGAACCCTGGCTTGAGGGCGGGAACATTTGCCGCCAATATTCTTTTGCTCTTCCTCATTCCATTGTCCGGCCTCGCCGCGACGCTTGAGGTCCCTCCTGCCGCCGGCGGGGAAGGGATTCAAAACGCGCTGAATCAGCTTGGTGTCGGCGGCCAGGTTGTTCTGAGCCGGGGGACTTACATCGTCCATCAGCCGATTATCCTGCGGCAGGACGGACAGGCGTTGCGCGGCGCCGGGCAGGAGACGATCCTGTCCCTGGCCGACAACGCCAATTGCCCCGTCGTCATCCTGGGCCCGCCGAAGGACAAAACCAAAGGGCCGACCGAGGGCCTGCATCTTTCCGACCTGCTCCTGGACGGCAACCGCACCCACCAACAGGAGGAGCTTTGGCGAATTCTTACCAATGGCGTACACATTAACAATAATGGCGTTCAAGTCTGTGACGTGGAGAACGCCATTATCGAGCATGTCATCTGCCGCCGTTGCCGCTCCGGCGGTCTGGTGTCCACCGGCCACACGCGGCGTCTGACGCTGCGCGATTACACCGCCTACGACAATCAATTTGACGGGCTGGCCTGTTACCGGACCGAGGACAGTCATTTCAGCCGGTTGAACCTGCACGACAACCTCGCGGCGGGAATCTCGCTCGACCTGGAATTCGACCATAATATTATTGACGGCGCGGTTCTGACTGGCAACGACCTGGGCATTTTCATGCGGGATTCGCGCAACAATGTGTTTGAAGCAGTGACGATCCGCCGCAGCCGGCACGACGGGGTCTTCATGGCGCAGGCGGGCGAGTGGAGCCGTTTCGGGTGGTGGCTTTACCCCGCCACCGAATGCGCCGGCAACAATTTTAACAACTTGCAGGTGGTCGGGTGCGGCGGCAGGGCATTCCAGGTCAACAACGACTCCTGCACCAACAACTTCATCAACGGCGGCCAATTCCTGGACAACGCGCAAGGTGGCCTTTGTCAGCCCCGGACCAGCCCCGTCACCGCGCGCGCCCTGACCGTGCGTCCCGTCCCCCCAGGCCCTCTTGGCCGGCCTTAAAAGTGAATGGCAAGGCTAAATGCTGAAGGTTAAAGGCTTTTTTTCCTTTAGTCTTTAGCATTCAGCCTTTAGCCTTCCCCCATTAAATCCGTGCTGCGAATAGTGGCAATTTTGTTTGTCTTGTACTTGGCCGTCCTTGCGATGACTTGGTTTCGGCAACGGTCAATGCTCTTCTTCCCGAGCCACGACGCGCTCTCCACCAGCCTGGCTCCGTGGTCGGACGGTTCCCGCGTGATAGGCTATTGCCGGGAGACGCCAAACGCCCGCGCGATTTGGTTGATGATGCACGGGAACGGCGGCCAGGCTGCGGACAGGGATTACGTCCTGCGGTGCATGTCCGGGCAGGATTCCCTTTACGTGCTGGAGTACCCCGGATACGGCTCTCGTGAAGGGAAGCCTTCCCTGGAATCCATGAACCTGGCAGCGTCCGAGGCGTACCGGCTCTTGCGCTCGCGGAATCCGAACACCCCGGTTTGTCTCTTGGGCGAGTCCATCGGCAGCGGCCCCGCCTGCGCTCTGGCCCGGGAGAAATTGGCGCCGGACAAGATCGTGCTGGTTGTGCCTTTCGATACTTTGGCAAATGTAGCCGCCAAACATTTCCCCTTTCTGCCCGTCCGGCTCCTGGTCCGGGACAATTGGGATAATGTCGAATCACTGAGGCATTATGCCGGCCCGGTTGAGATTTTCGGAGCCAGGGATGACACGATCATCCCGATTGGCCATGCCAGAGCTTTGGCAAGACAGATTCCCGGTGCTCAGTTCGTCGAGATTCCGTGCGGACACAACGACTGGTCGCAAGAGGATCTGGTGAAGATTAAACGATGAGAGCTTAAAGGGTGCAACAGAACATGGTTATGCGGGCCTGACGTTTCGGCGCAAAAGGCCAAAACGGAACATGCCAAAGCCGCCCAGCACCAGGAGCGCGAACGTGCCGGGTTCGGGGACAAGGACCAGGGCGTTCGGATCGTACACAAAATCGTATAAATCCGTATCAACCCCGTCGTTTCCACCCACGTCCGGGCTTACTCCGCTGTAAAAATTGTTGAGCGTGCTGAGATAGCTTGCGGTGGGAGGACCGAAAGAATTTGGCGAGAACTTCGAGACGCCGTTGGGGCCTACATTGATGCTGAAGCCCCAAAGGAGTGAGTCGATCACATCCACGGTCCGGACTCCATTGCCGTTCTTGGCGTTGGAAATGGCGACAAGTCCCAGTTCGGCGGTCCAAGTCTGGGCGCCGTCAGCGAAGCTGCGCCCCGGAAGATCCACGAAGCCAATGGTGGGGACTGCGGTGGGCGGATTCACCGTGGGAGAGGTAAATACGTAGGCGGGTGCGAACGTGGGATTAAGAACCGGCAAGGGTGGCGTTTGCGCGGCCCTGAATGCCGCCGCGTCCGCATCAGTCGGATCCGCATCAGGAAATTCCCCGGCGCCCGTATTCGGCAGGTTGAATTGATTTGCTCCGGTAATGGTCGTGGTAATTGTCTGTACCCAGTCCAGGGTGTAACCCGGAATCACGGCGGCGTTATTGCCCAGGTAAAAGCCGCCGGCCAGACCCGCGCCTGCAGATTCGGGAGGAGTGTTCGCCGCATCAACATAGGTATCGTAATCAAACGCCACCGAACCGAGAGTATTCCCGCCCACGACCACATTCTTATTAAAGGCGACCGGGCTTGCATCGCTAAAAGTGATCGTGTCGGCGCCGGGGGTTTGAAAGTATCGGCCAAATTGTCCCTGGGACACGCCGCCCAGCGACAGGGTGATGGCGAAAGCGACAACAAAAATGGATGAGCGCAAGCCGATGGTTCGGCCCCTGGAAGTGCTCAATGCGCCTTGATTAAGGGCAAGTTGCAAGTTTGACATTGCGTTGGCAATAGGTTTCATAGTCTCTGGTTTCCTGGTTTAATTATGGATTGACGCACCCGCGTCTTTCCGTCTGATTGGCCGGCAGTATGATCGGGCGGGGCCAGGAAGGCAAGCAGAAAATCACGTTGGGCCAAATTATTCATTAGACTAATGCGGCATGTGTTCTTCATTAGGAGCAATGATTTACCATGAAACTGTGGCACGGGGCCGCCGCAATCCAGGACGCTGGCGCGTTCTCTGACCACTTGCGAAGGCGCGAAGCGTCCCGGAGTGCGCCAATCCTCTGGCGCTTTGGGTGTGGCGTTCCTTCATCGTGCAGTCCCAAATGCCAACAAGTTGGTTCGAAATTCGGGATGAAGCTTAAGAAGGATGAAAACTGTGAACGCCGTTCATGGTGCGCCTCTTGACACAGCCACCAAATGCAAAAGCCGCTGGAAGCAACACGGGGCTGGGAAGCCCCGAGCGCCCGCCGCCGGGACGGCTGCTCTATGTGGCGCAGGCGTCCTCGCCTGCGGGTTCTGGCAGCGTCCCGCCGCCACCTTTAATAGCAGTGTCGAGATGCAACAATTCGCCGCACACAAACCGCTGCCTGGAGGGAGTGGATTAATGTGTTTCAATAAACGAAACGGTCGTGGTATAAAAGGGGCGCGTTGCATCAATTATGAACAACTTGCGACTTTCGCATCCGGTCAGAAGACCGGTTTCAATAGACGAGCCAGCCGTCGCAGAATAAAAGCTGCCATCTATGCTCGTCCGCATGGCCAATTTGATTTTTGCATCTGTTGCTTTCATGAGTGGGGCAATGGCGGAGTTCGGTGTGCGAGCGTGGGCAGGTTCGCCGCCGGCGAGACCTCATCCTGTGACCGCTCGCGGGCTTATCATGGATTTGATTGTGCTTTGTTGGTTTGCGGGAGCAGTCGGCTTATTTTTCCGAAAGCGTCTCGCCTGGGTCGGCAGTATGATTGGCTCTGGAGCGTCAGTATGTCTTTGGGCAGCAGCTTTGGTGACGGGAATAGGACTCTTTTTTTTCCCAAATCATTTTCCAAACGCGCAAATGGAGCGCCTCAGAAATGACGGTCAAGCTGGATACATATTCAGCATTGTTGCGACTCTCCTTTACGTTTCCTTCCTTTTGGCGATCTCTCTGGGATTGTTCATTGGATTGTTACGGAAGCGCAAAGAACTTCTTGGCGGTTGACAATGACTACTATGCCTAACTTATGAAATTTCTCCTTACAACCGTTCTTGCCGCCCTTGCTTGCGCTGGATGCACGACGCGGACGCAATCAAAATCAGCCGCAACTTCTCCACGCCAGTCCATTCCACTGACGACTTGGGAGTTTGTCGAGGATAGTGAAACCAATGCGACAACGATCCTGCCACCGACGACGGCAGAGTGGAAGCAAGTCGCTGTCCCGCATGTCTTTCGCCAGTCCGGCTTGCCCGACAACACTGCCGGTTGGTATCGCCAGACCATAACATTGACCGAAGCCGACCGGGACAAGCGCGTGTTTCTGGTGCTGGAAGGGGCCGCTTCGGTGAAGGACGTCTTCGTCAACGGCCGGTTCATCGGCCGGCACAAGGGCGCGTTTTCGGCGTCCGCCTTTGACCTGACCGGCGCGCTGAAGATCGGCCAGCCCAACACCCTGGACGTGCGCGTGAGCAACCGCGACAGCGACGCGCGGAACTGTTTTTCCCGCTCCTCGCTCTACTACGTCAACGGCGGCATGTTCCGCAAGGCCTGGCTGGTGAAAACCGGCGCGGTGCATATTTTCCCGGACATGGGTTCGAGCGGCGTTTATTTGACACCCGGCAACATTACCGGGGCCGGCGCCGATCTCAACGCGCTGACGGTGGTGCGGAATCCCCTCGCCGTGCCCGTTGAGGTGGTGGTCTGCCATTTTGTCACCGGCCCCGGCAACACGGCTTGCGCGCGGTTCGAGACGAAACAAACCATCGCCGCCGGGGAAACGGCAAGGATCAAGGCTGCTGGGAAAATCGCCCGTCCCAAACTCTGGGACATTGGGCGGCCCAATCTTTACACCGTTCGCACTGAAATCATCGCCGGCGGACAGGTGAGTGACGCGGTGACGGAGCGGGTGGGACTGCGCACCATCGCGATCAAGGACAAGCATTTTTTCCTGAACGGGCGCGAGACGCAGTTTCGCGGCGTCAACAAGCACGCGCAAAACGAGTACGCCTGGAACGCGGTGAGCGATGAAGATTTGCGCCGCGAATGGCAGTCGATGGCTGATCTGGGCGTGAACATGGTGCGGCTGCCGCATTATCCGCACAGTCATTTGGAATACGACCTCGCGGACGAGCGCGGCATTGCGGTGTGGGCCGAGAACGGCTACGCCGGGCAGGTTTGGAAAGAAGCGGGCAACGAGGAAAAAAGCATCACGCCCGACGGCGAGCGCCTGACCCGCGAGATGGTGCGCCAAAACTGGAACCATCCCGGCATCCTTTTTTGGAGCGCCGGCAATGAGACTATTGTTGACGTGGTCAGCCACTACGCCGGCGTGATTCGGCGGGAAGGTGACCCCACGCGCCTGGTGACTTACGCGGCCAATGACAAGGAGCCCCGGAATTGCGATTTTGTGGCGCGCAACACCTACGACGGCTGGTACACCAGCGGCCCCTATACCGATTTCGCCAGACTCCCAGCCAACGCCATCGTTTCCGAGACCGGATCGGGCGATTGGATCACCCACCACGTTCCCTACGGCACCATCCAGTGGTCGGTTGATAAATACGAGCCTGAGGAGTACTCGGAGATGTTCACCGAGTACCGGCTCCAGACCGTTTGCCGCGACGACGTGAAAAACCGCCCCCTGTTCTTATGGTGGAACTTCCGCGAGTTCTACAACTTGAAGTTCAAAAACAATCGCAACACCAAGGGGCTGCTGACGCTGGCGGGCATGCCGAAGGACACTTACTTTTTGTTTCAGGCGTTCTTGAATCCCGCCAGGCCGGTGGTGCATCTTTGCGGGCGGCACCACTTTCTGCGGGCCTTCGCGCCCGGCAATGGCATCAAGGCCTATTCCAACGCCGAAGAATTGCAGTTGACACTGAACGGAGCGCCTCTTGAGAAAATCAAAAACGGCAGTTATCGCCTGCCGGATTCCGAAATGAAAATGTGGAACGGGAAAGTCAGGCCCGTGCCCGGCATTCCGGTGGCGAACGTGTTCTTCTGGAAAACGACGCTCCAGCCGGGGCGGAACGTTGTCGAGGTTGGCGACGGCCGGGGCCACAACGACCGCATGATCATTTACCAAAAACCAACCGATGCGCCGGACCCCGCCGCGCTGGTGCAGGATTTGCAAAGTTCCAATGCGGAAAACCCCGCCTGCTTCATTGGCCGTCCCGTCGAGTCGCAAGGGCCGGTTTATACCGATGTGGATGGTTCCTCGGACAACACATTCGACATCCTGCCGCACGAGGTTGAAGGCGCGGATTGGATCGCCACGCGCCGACTGAGCGACCCCAGGCTCAAAACCGATCTCGAGTTCCGCATCAACCCGTCCGCAAAAGGCGCAACGGTTTTTGTGCTCTTCTCCACCGGCGCTTATCCGGCCGTCACGTTGAAGCAGCCGGATCCGGCCATTGCCAGCGCGGCGGAAACAATGAGGGATTCGCTCGCCGCCGCCGGATTTAAAGCCAGTGGAACCGGGGCTGTCTGGCGCGATCATCTGCTCAATCGCGCTTTCGCCGAACTGTGGAGCCGCGACGTTGCGCCCCGCGAAAAGTTGAATTTGCCGGGCCAGACGCTCGATTATGTGGTGATGGTGCGCGGCGTGGAGACCGAAAGAAGGACTGTAAAATAAATTGCATTAAATGGCTTGATAGTTATGACATGGATAACGCCATCGTGGAGTGACCCGTTCGGTTGGTGTGAGCCATGCCGGGTTCACCGGGTGTCGAGCGTATGAATGTGCGGGTAAGCGAGGATTCTTTCATCGCTGGTCACGACAGTCAGACCATGCGCAAGGGCGGTGGCAACAATGAAGCGATCAGCAGGATCATTATGAAAATCGCCCGGAAGCTCGGTGGAGCGGCGGGCAATCCCGGCATCAACCGGGATCACTTCGACCAAGCCGGGACGCAAAGCGAGGTGCAGCCACGCATCCAAAGGCAAAGCGAGATCCAGTTTCCCCTTGTGGAATTTGAGGGCAATCTCCCAGACGCTCATGGCCGAAACCGCCAACGGGACATATTCCGGGGCGTCAAGCACGGCGCGGGCGCGCGGATGGATCTGGTCGGGACGAGAAACGCGCCGCAGCCAGGCATTGGTGTCAAGAAGGTGGGTTGTCACGGAGCGCTTCCCAGATTTCCAGAGGTTCGTCTTCATCCCACCCAGGCTTCAAAGTGACAGTACCGCGCAGCGATTCCCAATATTCCGCCAAGGTGCCGGAAATGGCATTTCCGACCTGTGCCGTGACCGGCGGGATGGCTTTAATCTCCCGCACCACCGCCTCCACCTGGGCCAATTCGACCGGCGTGAGCTTTTTCAACTCGGACTGTATCTCAGCAATGCTCATGAAGCAAATATGCCCCATTCACAGTAGTCCCGCAACGAAGTATTCGCACGAAAGCGCACGCCAGCCTTCAGCCTTTCCTTTGCTTGCGTTCCCGGCGGCGGTCGCTCATTCTGGCGTTCGGCGACAGCGACACCATGAAGCCGATTAAGATACTGCGCAGGAAGCCGGAACTATGAAGTGCATTGTCACAGCGGGACCGACTTATGAGGAACTGGACGACGTCCGGCGCATGACCAATTTCTCCACCGGCACTCTCGGTACGGAATTGGCCAATTACCTCGTCGAACAGGGACACGAGGTGGAGTTGCTGCGCGGGCATTATTCAACCTGCGGGATTGAGTCCAAGGCTCAAAGTGTCCAGATTTTTACCACGACCGCTGATTTGAGCCGGCGGCTGGAAGGGCTGGGGTCAAGCGAAGTCGGAGCGGTTTTTCATGCGGCGGCGGTCAGCGATTTTACCTTTGGCAAAATCTGGCGTCGGGCGTCGGGCGGAGAATTATCGGAAATCAAATCACGCAAGATTTCCACCCGGCGCGGAACGGTGCTGGCGGAATTGACGCCCACGCCGAAGATCATCGGCCGCTTGCGAGGGTGGTTTCTCAAAGCTCGACTGGTCGGTTGGAAATATGAGTTGGAGGGCAATCGCGCCCAGGTCATCAATCTGGCGGAGAAGCAATTGGAAGAAAACCAAACCGACGCCTGTGTGGTCAATGGCCCGGCCTACGGGATGGGCTTTGGCCTCGTCCAAGGCCCCGGACGCTGCCGCCATTTGCCGGAGAAAAGGGACTTATTTGCGGCGCTGGCGAATTTAACGGAACACGAGAAAAGAGAATAACGCAGGGCCTTATATCGTCGTTCATCGTTAAAATGTTGCGCTAAACGTAGGATCATCCATTCCACCGCAGGAGATTTTTTGATAAAAGTACAGTGACCCCAAGAGCAATGCAGAAAGTGACAGAAAGGAACACGCACATATATGAATCCTTTGAATCAACCGCGTGGCCCATCCGGGAAAGAGATGACCAATGCCTTCACGTTGCTTGAATTGCTGGTGGTCATCTCCGTCATCACCCTTTTGGCGGCCATGCTCATGCCGTCTTTGGCCAAAGCGAAATTCTCCTCCTTGGTGAGCGCTTGCGCGTCCAATTACAAGCAGTGGGGCTATGCCTGCAACGTTTATGCCGCGGGTAATCAACAGGGCTGCTACCCTTCATTCGCGCTGGGGTCTCAGCCCGGAGAGAATGTGGCTGACCTTGCGTCCAGTTTTATCACCAACATGAATCCATACGGAATGACTGTGCCGATGTATTTTTGCCCGGCCAGACTCGCCGCAACGAATGTGTTTGGAGCCGACGATGCATGGTTCTATAACAATCTCCCGGGGCACCGCCATATTCAGAATACTGGCCAACTGAGTCAGTTCTATTTGAAAAGAAATCCTTACGGGAATTATATCATGCTGGATTGTCTTGTCTTTTGGGTGCCGCGCACCACGAGCGGGGGGGCCGGTGGCGGCAGATGGTGGCCATATACTGCAGATTACCCCACGAACAATGGTGGTTACAATGAACAATATAATCCAATTGACATCAGCAACGGAGGTTGGCCGCTGAAAACGAGCGATCTGGCAGCCCCCAAACAACCAGTTGTCAGCGACCTGTGCGTAGCCTATGGCAACTACCAAACCAACGCCCCTAACGCCCGCTTGGACCCCACTACGGGCCACCCCTTTAATGGCAAGGTGGCTTCCGTCAATATCGGCTTTGCCGACGGCCATGCCGAGACGCGCCCGCTGACGGTCATGGACTGGCACATGGTTGGAAACAACTACGCGGAGACTTGGTATTATTGAAACGACAGAAACAGCCAGTGGTGTCCGGCAGGGTGGCTGCTTGCGGATGGCTGGCGGTTCTGTTGCGCTTTTGTAGCTGGATTAAATGAGTTATATGTGAGTGGACCTTGTTCGCATGAAACAAGTACGAAAGGATAATTGCATGAAAGGAGCATTTCGCGCCCTTTTAAGCTTGCTGCTATTGGCCGCCCCGGCAGCGGTGCAGGCCCAATCAGGATCAGGTGACGATTTCGATTACACCATAAACTCCCAGGATACGAACACCATCACCATCACCGAATACACTGGGACTAATACGGTCGTGGCCATTCCAACCAACATCAACAGCCTGCTCGTCACTGGCATTGGGAATGGTCAGACTTTTGTCTTCGGCACCAATCTGACCAGCATCACGATTCCCGGCGGCGCCACCGGCATCGCTGGTTATGCGTTCGCATACTGCTTCAACCTGTCCAGCGTCACCATCCCCGACACCGTGACCAGCATCGGGTCGAATGCGTTTTTTCTCTGCTTCAACCTGGCCGGCGTCACGATCCCCAACAGTGTCACCAACATCGGCAGCGCGGCTTTCGAGGAATGCCTCAGCCTGTCCAGCGTCACCATCCCCGACACCGTGACCAGCATCGGAACAGAGGCGTTTTGTCAGTCCGCCAGCCTGACCAACGTCACCATCCCCGCCAGCGTCACCAGCATCGGAGCAGAGGCGTTCTGTCAGTCCACCAGCTTGGCCAGCGTCACCATCCCCGACAGCGTCACCAGCATCGCCGATTTTGCGTTCGCTGCATGTTTCGGCCTGACCACCGTCTATTTCGAGGGCAACGCTCCCACTGCTGATTCGACTGTGTTCGCTTATGACAACAACCTGACGATCTATTATTTGCCTGGCGCCGCCGGCTGGGATTCGTTCTCCGCCAATACCGGTATCACGCCCGTGCTGTGGGACCCGCTGGGCCCATCCGGCGACGCCAGCGTTGGCGTGCAGAACAATCAATTTGGGTTCAACTTCACCGGCCCGGCCAGCCTGCTCATCGTGGTGCAAGCCTGCACTGATCTGGCCAGCCCCGTTTGGACTCCGCTCCTGACCAACGCGCTCTCCAACGGTTCATTCTCTTTCAGCGATCCCCAGTGGACGAATTACTCCGGTCGTTTCTACCGCATCAGTTCGCCCTGACTTTTCCATTATGAGGCATGACACTGGCACGACAAAGATGGTCAAAACTAGCCACAAAGGCTATCAAGGACAAAAAGCAGTAACATGTTACTGGTTTGTAGCCTTTCGTGTTACCGGCTAAGTCGTTGACTATCAACACTTGTTACCGTGTTACCGATTTTTTGGACCTATCATCCATATCTTGCGTTTCGTCTTATATTGAACCTAAAAACGGCAATTGAGGGAAGACAAACCACGGATGGACACAGATGAACACGGATCAACATCGATTAAGCCCTCTCCTTGGGGAGAGGGTTTGGGTGAGGGAGAGCCATCTTTAATCCGTGTCTATCTGTGTTCATCCGTGGTTAAACTGCTTTTTCCAAATTGAATGGTTGCCGCTATAGCTCGAACGTTTTAACCCGCCTCAAGCCCAGGCGATACGGTATCCAACCCATGATGACCGAGAAAATGGCAAAGCCGGCCCAGGCCGCCAGAATCCAGCGGGCCGGCGCTCCGCCGTGCCCGCCCCAGGGCGAGAAGACCGCCAACAGCGTGACCGAGCCGACAATGTAAAGGAAGCTCAGGACCAAACATAACGTGCCGCCGAATCCGCTGACAATTTTCGTCGGGTTGTCCTCGCGAAAATTGGGAAAGAGCGCGCCAAGGCCCATGGCCAGCGCCACCAGGACAAAGGTCATCGTGGCGATGATGAGGCCCAGGTAAAGGGTGTGGTCCAGGGGCATTTGCAACATGCGGCAGGAAAGCAGGATCAGGCCCACGGCCACCGGCAAAGCGGCGCGGCTGGCCAGCCAAAACTTCGCTTGCAGCGCCCGCACCAAACCCATCGGGGCCATCCCGATAATCCAGAGCCGTTTGCCTTCGAGGGAGAATTGGGGAAAGACAAAGCGCGTGGTCAGGGTGGCCAGGTTCAGCGCGCAGGCGCCCAGGTTCAAATAGGACACCAGGTGCAGCCAAAATGCGTTGGTCAGTTCCTGCGAGAAATGGCGCAGGTTGATGACATAGACGGCCAGCAGGCCAAAGAGAACCAGCGTCTGCCCCCATTGCGTGGTGTCGCGCCAGAACATGCGGGCGTCCTTGACCAGCAGCGCCAGAACATCGGCCGGCCCCCGGTGCGCCAGCCGGAAAAACTTTTCCACCGGCCCCGCGCCGTAGTCAATATGAACCTGGTGCCGGCGCAGGCGGCGAAACCAATTCCAGCGCCCGAAGATGCTTTCGCGGCTTTGCACGGTGGAAAAGGATTCATAGAAAAGCTTCCCGGAACAGTTGAAGGAAAGCCAGCCGAAGAACAGAACGTTGCTGAGCAGGACGAGCAGAAAAAATCCGGCGGCGGACCAGGCGCCTTCCGACCATTGCAAAACGCTGGTGGACAGCCAGTAACTGGGCAGCCAGGGCCATTCGGCGAAGTGAGTGCGCATGAGCAGTTTGTCCAGCGTGGCTAGGACGCGCGGGTCGGTCGAGGTGTCGGTCAACGTTTCCGGGCGAAACCAAACCACCATCAAGGTCAAGACGGCCAGGGTGATGAGGCTGGCCACGATCTGGAAGGAGCGGCGGTCGAGGTATCGGGCCAGGTTCATGGCCGCCCATGCGCCGGCCACGCCGGGCAACACGATGAACAGGGCCAGCGCCGCCACCGTCATCAGGTAAAAATGCCACGGCGCTCCGCGCATCAATCCGTAAGCCGCCAGGAGCGGCGCAATCAGAAAAATGAAAGCCCACGATGCCAGGAGGGCGGATTCAATAAACTTCCAGCGATAGATGGTTTGGGAAGAGATGGGCAGGCTGATCAAAAAGCTGGTTTCCCGATTGCGATAAAAACTGGCATAACCGACGATCAGGTTGCTGAAGACCAGCAGGACAAACAGAAAGACAAAGAGCAGAAAAAGGAGCCTTTCGGTCAGGAGCGAGCCCAAGGCGGGAAAGTTGTTGAGAAACCGCAGGCCGCGATGGAACAGCACAAACGAAACGCCCAGGTAAGCCACCACGAACAATCCAATGGTCAACGCCAGGGGCGCCGAGGTCGAATGGACGGATTTGAGCCGCCGCCAGCCTTGCAGGGAATTGATCCGCATCAGCAGCCACAAGGGCCGGACAATTCTGGCGCTGTTCTCAGGCACGGCGGCATTTTTAAGCAGGCAGGGGCTTTGGCAAGGCAAATTGGGCCGGTAATATTCATGGACAACAAGGCCGCTCCCAGACCATCATCGCGCCCTATGAAATGTACACAATTAATTGACTCGCGCCGCCGGCCATTTTCCCTGGCCGCCACGACGGGGACGATCGTTTGCGCGGCCGCGCTTCTCGCCGGCTGCGCCAGTATGGACGGAACACTGTGCAAAGGCCCCGTCGGCCTGCAACTGTGGAGCGTGCGCGCGCAAATGGCCAAAGATGTTCCCGGCACGCTGGCCGAAGTAAAGGGTTGGGGGATCAAATATGTCGAACTGGCCGGCACTTACAAATTGACGCCCGTGGAGTTCAAGGCGCAACTGGACGCGCACGGACTCGTCCCCATTTCCGGCCATTTTTCTTTCGACCAATGGCGCGATGATCCGGAGGGCGTGCTGGCCGAGGCCGAGACATTCGGTTTGAAGTACGTTGGATGCGCCTGGATTCCGCACCAGGGCGGGTTCAACGAAGCCTTGTGCCGCAAGGCCATCGCGGTTTTCAATCGCGCGGGCGCCCTGGCCGCCCGGCATCACATGGTCTTCTTTTACCATACGCACGGCTATGAATTTCAACCCTTCGGGGATGGAACTCTGTTCGACTTGCTGATGCGGGAGACCAATCCCGACCAGGTGAAGTTGGAAATGGACATATTCTGGATCGCTCATGCCGGCCGGGACCCGGCGCAGATGCTGGGGCAGTACCCCGGGCGCTGGGCCTTGATGCACTTGAAAGACATGAAAAAAGGCACGCCAACCGGCCTGCTCACCGGCAGTTCCCCGGACAGCAACGATGTGGCGATGGGCGCGGGCCAGCTCGATCTGCCCGCCATCTTGCGCGCGGCCGCAAAAGCGGGGGTGAAGTGGTACTTCATCGAGGATGAATCGGACGTTTCCGAACAACAGATTCCCGAAAGCCTGCGCTACCTGCGCGAGGCGCGGTAAGTTTATCTGGCTTTATCAGTGTCATCCCTGCGCCGTGGTTTAAAAACCGAACCACGGCCAGGCCATCATGGCCGATGCTGAATGCTTCCCGCGCCAGTGATGTTCTGCTCCACCGATTTGGGGTTGCCGAAGTAAGTCAGCGAGCCGGCGCCTGTAATGGATACCTTCAGAGTGTCGGCGACGGTGACTTCGGCGTCCGAAGCGCCGAGAAGTGATAACGTGGCGGTTTGAGTCTGTAGAGACTTCCCATTGAGCTTGCTTGCTCCTGTCAGGTTCGCTTCCAGTTTCGTGACGGAACCCTCCAGGCTGAAGTCCGACGCGCCGGTGGCTTCCAGCCTCAGGTCATGGCCGGAGAGCTGGCCGGCCTTAAAACTATTTCCGCCAGTCAATCGCACCTCCGCCAGGGATGCGCTGGAAAGATTAATCCTGATGCTTTTGGTCGGCGCCAGGTTTTCCTCCGAGTCAATTCGCAGGGTGCTGCCGCTGACGACCGTTTTAATGAGCGGAAGAAGGTTCTGGTCGGCGGAAATGTTGAGCGCGGGTTTGCCGGCGGACCATCTGATCTGGTACCCGCCCGCGACCACGACTTTGGAAAAATCAGAAACCGGTCGTTCCTCGGTCCTAATGACTCCGTCGCCTTTAATCCCGGGGCCGGAACATCCAGCGGCCAGGCTGGCGGCTGCCATAAGTGAAATTGTTATTCTGTTCATGATTTGAGCCTGAAACTTTATATGTACAAATGATGTCTGACAATGAATATACAAACAGCGGTCGTATCTTAAAATGGCCAGAAAGCAGGGGTCTGGAGCGCGCTTGTCAGCCAGTTTCTCCAGGCTCCCACAACTCGATGGGATTTCCTTCAGGATCATGCAGTCGGGCAAACCGCCCATTGGGATGAATTTCAGGATCGACGATGACATCGATGCCCGTAGAACGGAGCTGTGCCACCATGGCATCGAGGTCGCCAACGCGAAAGTTTATCATCCAGCTCTGATTCTTATTCCCGAAGTATTCGGTATCTCTGGGGAACGCCGCAAACACGGTCGGACCCGCTTGCTGGGACCACGGTTTCTGATTGTAATCTGACGGTGCGGGATCGATGCCGAGATTCTCCTTATACCACCGGCCCATCGCGGATGGATCGTTCGCCCGGAAGAAGACGCCTCCGATTCCTGTGACGCTGACTCGCTTCATTCTGGCAATTTAAAACAAACGCCCGGCCCGTCAACCCGTCAGCAGGCGTAACAGGGCCTCGCGTCGTCTCCTGCTTTAGCCTTCAGCCCTCAGCCTTTCCATATAATACGTGTAAGTAGTATTATTTATTTGCCATACCGGCCTCCCGGCGCGATGCTGTCTGCTGCCGGTATTCATTCAATGCGACATCCGAAAAAACAGGGTCCCGCGCTTGCGGTTCGTGGCGTCCTGGCGCTGGTCATTTGCCTCGCCAATGCCGCCCTTCACGCCACCGCGGCGGCGGCGTCATTGTCATCCAGGGCCGCCGGCGCGGTCGAGTGGACCATGTTTCGCGGCGACCCGGCCCTGACCGGCGTGGCCGGCGGCACGGTGCCCGATCAACCCGCCCTGCTCTGGAATTTCAAAACCGGCGGGCCGGTCAAATCGTCGGCTGTCATTGGCGGTGGGAAAGTTTTTATCGGTTCCAATGACGGCCTGGTTTACGCGCTCGATTTTGCTTCGGGCGGCAAACTCTGGGCTTTTAAAGCCGGCTCGGCGGTGCTCGCGCCGCCGCTCCTGGCCGATGGCACGGTCTTTGTCGGAACCAGCGAGGGGATTTTTTATGCCGTTGACGCCAAATCCGGCCAGCCGCTTTGGAAGCACGAAACCGAGGGGAAAATCGTGGCTTCAGCGAGCATCGCTTCTGCAAAGGACGGCCCGTTGCGCGTGTTGGTGGGAAGTTATGATTTCAAACTGTATTGCTTGGCGGCCAGCAACGGCAGCGCGGCCTGGACTTATGAAACCGGCAACTACATCAACGGCTCCTGCGCCGTCGCCGATGGCCGGACGGTTTTCGGCGGATGCGACGCGCTGCTCCACGTTCTTTCCCTGGCCGATGGGCGCAAGATCAAGGAAATCGACGCCGGCGCCTACATTGCCGCCTCGGTGGCGCTGGCGGGTGATCGCGCCTACTTCGGCCATTATGAAAATGAATTCCTTTGCGTGGACATCCAATCCGGCGCGGTGGCCTGGCGTTATCACGACCTGGACTTTCCCTACATGGCCTCCGCCGCCGTCACGGCCGACCGCGTGCTCTTCGGCGGTTTTGACAAGGCGATGCACTGCCTCCAACGGTCCAATGGCACGAATTTATGGAAATTTGCCACGCGCGGGAAAATTGAAAGTTCGCCCGTGGTGGCGGGCGGCCATGTGATCTTCGGCTCGGATGACGGCAGCGTCTATATGCTTGCGCTGGCAGACGGCAAGGAACTTTGGTCCTATGATTTGGGCCAGCCCGTCGTCAGTTCCCCCGCCGTCGCCGCCGAAAGAATAGTGATGGGATGCGACGACGGCAACGTCTATTGCTTCGGCCAAAAATCGAATTGAGAAACTGTATGACCACGATTGAAACAGCCAGGCCCCCCGCGCCGGCCCTTGAAAAGCAAACGACCGTGGGGAATTATTTCGTGTCCAATTACCCGCCCTTTTCCTTTTGGAAGCCGGAGTTTGTGCCGGACGTTCTGGCGGCGTTGGACCGGCCGCCCGGCGCCCCGCTGGCGCCCCTGGGCATTTACCTGCACATTCCCTTTTGCCGCAAGCGCTGCCATTTTTGCTATTTCAAAGTCTATACGGACAAGGATTCCGCCGCCATTCGCGGCTACATCGACGCCGCCCTGAAGGAATTGGCCCTCTACGCCGCCAAACCGATCATCGGCGGGCGCAAAGCCAACTTCGTTTATTTCGGCGGCGGCACGCCTTCCTATTTGTCGGTCGATCAGCTCAAACATCTGACCGATTCGATGAAGGGGCTGATCTCCTGGGACGAGGCGGAGGAAGTGACCTTCGAATGCGAACCCGGCACGTTGACCAGCCACAAACTGAAAGCCATTCGCGAACTGGGCGTCACCCGTTTGAGTTTGGGCGTGGAAAACTTCGACGATCACATCCTGGAAATCAACGGCCGGGCCCATCACAGCAAGGAGATTGCCCGCGCTTATTCTTATGCCCGCGAACTCGGCTTTCCCCAGATCAACATCGACCTCATCGCCGGCATGGTCGAGGAAACGGAAGCCAACTGGCGCGAGAACGTGCGCAAAACCATCGAGATGTCGCCCGACAGCGTGACCATTTACCAAATGGAAGTGCCCTACAACACCACCATCTACCAGGAAATGAAAGCGGCCGGCAAACTGGCCGCCCCCGTGGCCGATTGGGAGACCAAACGCGGCTGGGTCGCCTCCGCCTTCGCCGAACTGGAGCGGGCCGGCTACACCGTCGGCAGCGCCTACACCGCTGTCAAAAATAAGGATACGGCCCGTTTCCTCTATCGCGACCGTCTTTGGGCCGGCGCGGATTTGATTGGTTTGGGCGTGGCCTCCTTCGGGCATCTCCAGGGAACGCATTACCAAAACCAGCACGATTTCGAGCCGTACGTCAACGCCGTGCATGCGGGCCGGTTTCCCATTTCCCGGGCCCTGACGCCGAGCGGCGACGAGCGGTTGATCCGCGAGTTTATTTTGCAACTCAAGCTGGGCCGCACCCGTTGCGATTATTTCCAGAAAAAATTCGGCGTCGATGTCCGCCGGCGTTTTGCCGAACCGCTCCGCGCCTTGCAGGACTGGGGTTTTGGGCGGGTCGAGGACGGCGCAGTGGTGTTGAATCGCGACGGGCTGCTCCAGGTGGACAGGCTGTTGCACGAATTTTTCCTCCCTGAACACAAGAACGCCCGGTACGCCTGAAGATGAGAGCAACCAAAGAAGAAATGCCGCCGGTCGCGCCGCGGCCCGTCTATTCGGATATTTATCCGCTGGACGAGTTCTACGCGGAGCGAGGCGAGGCGGCGCCGGCCATCGACCGCGTCGAACCGGACGAGGTGCCTGAACCGTATCGCTCCCTGCTTGACCATAAAACAGACATGACTTCGACTCTGGAGAAGTTTTATCACGAAACACTGCACATCGAGATTTTGGCGCGGCACGCCCGCGAAACTGAGTATTGCCGGGAAGTGGTGCTGGTTTTGGATCGCAGACAAAAGCGCGTCGAATTCGGCGCCATCAAAATCTTTCTCGACCTGTTCGCCCGTGAACCGCGCCAGGAGATTTTGCGCGGGCGGCAGCCGTTGGGCTGGATTCTCAACAGGTTCAACATCCCTTTCGCCAGCCGTCCCGGGGCCTTCCTGCGGCTGGCGTCGGACATATTTATTGACACCGCCCTGCAATTGCAGGGGCCGCAACTTCTCCATGGCCGCCGCAATTCGCTGGTCGATGCGCGCGAGCGGCCCCTGGCCGAGATCGTGGAAATCCTGCCGCCCTAATCACCCATGAAAAACGACCATTCGTTCGATGCCATCGTCATCGGGGCCGGCCCCGCCGGTTCCTCCTCCTCCGCCATTCTTGCCGGATACGGCCATCGCGTGCTCATCCTCGAACGCGAGAAGTTCCCGCGCTATCACATTGGCGAATCGCTGCTTCCCTTTACCTTTCAGCCCCTGCAACGGCTGGGCGTGATCGACAAGATGCGCGCCTCGGCCTTTGTCAAGAAATACAGCGTCCAATTCGTTTCCCCGTCCGGCCGGGCCAGCCAGCCGTTTTATTTCTTCAACCGTTACGACCGCGACACCGTCGCCCAAACCTGGCAGGTCTTGCGCTCGGAATTCGATCAATTGCTGCTCGACAACGCGCGCGAAAAAGGCGCCATCGTCAAAGAGGAAACGACGGTCCTCGAATTGATCCAGGAGAACCATCGCGTCGCCGGTGTGCGCGCCCGGACCAAAGGCGGCGCGGTGACTGACTATCGCGCTCCGATCACCCTGGATTGTTCCGGCAAGGAGGCTTTTTGCGCCGTGCGCAACCAATGGCGCGTGAAAGACCCCGTGCTCAACAAAATTGCGGTCTGGACCTATTACAAGGGCGCCCAGCGCGACGACGGCCTCGACGCCGGCGCCACCACGGTGGCGTACGTTCCGGAAAAGGGATGGTTCTGGTACATCCCGCAGCACAACGAAATGATCAGCGTCGGCGTGGTGGCGGAAGGCAAATACTTGACACGCGGCGGCGTGAAATCGCCCGAGGCAATTTTCCAGCGCGAGATCGAAGAGAACCAATGGATCAAACAACACCTGGCCCGCGGACAACAGACCGGTTCCTACTTCCTGACCAGCGAATACACGCATCACTCCAAACATTGCGGCATGGAAGGGTTGCTGCTGGTTGGCGACGCCTTCGCCTTTCTCGATCCGGTCTTTTCCTCCGGCGTCATGCTCGCCCTCAAAAGCGGCACCCTGGCGGGCGACGAGGTTCACAAGGCGATTATTGAGCGGGACTTTTCCCCCGGACGTTTTGCCGGATATGGCCGCTACATCCGCGAAGGCGTCGAAAACATGCGCAAGCTGGTCTATGCCTTTTACGATCCAAAATTCAGCTTTCGCAAATTGACCAACAAATATCCCGACGCCGTTGGCACGGTCACAGATTGCCTGAGCGGCGATGTCAACAAAGATTTTTCGCGTCTGTGGCAACAAATCGCGGAATTCGCCCCGCTGCCCGAATCCCTGTCCCTGGGCGAACCGTTGCTCAACCCCCAAATCCCGGTGGCCCGGTGAAAACGGTGCTGGCCAGGTATCTGGAAGTTTTCCCGGCCGAAAAGGAGCGATTGCGCCTGCTGCAAGACTTCCTGCGCGACACCACCGACCCAAAACAATTCTTTCACCGCAAGAATTTTGCCGGCCACATCACGGCCAGCGGATTCGTGCTGTCTCCCGACGGCAAGAAACTGGCGCTGGTCCGGCACAAGATCCTCGACCGTTACCTTCAGCCCGGAGGCCACGTCGAAGAAACCGACCCAACCGTGCTGGCTGCGGCGCTGCGGGAAATCCTGGAAGAGACAGACATTCGATCATGCCGCCACCTGCCATTCCATTCCGACCCCGAACTGCCCATTGATATTGATACACACGAAATTCCGGCCAACCCCAAAAAGAACGAGCCGAAGCACCTGCACCACGATTTTCGTTTTCTCTTCCGCGCCGAAAGCGAGTTTGAGCCGGCGCCCCGCGGGCGGAGCAGGGAAGGCCAATGGAGTTGGCGCCCCATCGAGGCCGCGATTGCCGAGGAAACCTTCAAACTGGTCCTCACCAAGCTGGAAACGGGCCGCTGACCGCAGAAAAAAGGGATGGGACGCCGGTAAAAATGCCAAAAGTGTGTTTGGCATCAGGGTGTTGACTTCGGGTCTTTCCCTTTGTGATAGCCATTCACGACAAGCGCCACGACATGACTGTTGTCCTTGTAACCAGAATGCGCCTTGGCCGGTGATTCGTAGAGCCAAAACCAGTCGCAGGCGTTGCGTGGCGCGAAGTTGTCAATGACAGCCCAGTGGACTTGGGCATATTCCTGGACATCATCCGGTGTAATTTTGTAACTGAGCACGTCGTAGGGATCGTTAAACGCCACGAAAGAAAACGGGCTGTTGCCAACGGGAGGCGGCTGCATCCGGGTCTTCTCCTCTCCACGAGAATGGAGATGGTGTCGCGGATGCATTGCATTGTAGCGCAGCCGGAGAAATGCCCTCATTGATTTTGCCTTCGGATTGGACTCGTTCGCAACCATGCTTCCCGGACTTGGAACCGGTCCGGAAGGTTCCGGCGACGGCATCTCCAACAAGTTTAATTGATTGGCCATCATGAAGACAATCTGGTTGTTTTTCAGAAAGCTGGTCAGTCGGGCATCCATCTCCTCTTCCGGAGGCGGAGCCAACGCCCTCAGCCCATCGATGAACATCAGCGATCCAAGGCTTTCGGTTATGACCGCGACCGGAGAGTCAGGGATTGCAGCCTTCGCCGCCGGGTCAGGGTCCCACTCTCCAGAATAAAAACTTGTCAGGGCAATCTGCACCGTCTTGTTCAGCACGTTGCTGTCGAAACCGCTCAGGTAGAGCACAACATCCGAGAGGTTTTCGTCCACAACACCACGCAAGGTCTGGTTGACGAATGGCCGCCATAATGCAACATCAGATTGGAAGCGGTTGGTCTTGAACGGGTCGGTCAGAGGGCTCCAGGTAAGTTGATACACCACAATGCGGGCGGCCCCATTGTGCTTCATCACATAGACCCGCACACTCCCGACAAAGTCATTGGGTTGATCAGACCACTGCACCGGGTGATCCTCCGCCAAATGTTCCAAAGACCACCCCGGCCCCAGATTCGCCTCCAACGGTTTCAGGTATGCCTCGCCCCAATCCGGGAGATGCGCGCTCATGCCATGAATCAGAAACAGCCGCAGCGGACCCGATTGCGGCGAGTTCGTCGCCAGTTCGGCAATTCCCGAAAAATTGGTTTGATCGTTCGGCACAACCAGCGATGTGCAACAACCGCCGGAGATCAACGCGATGCCAGCCAGAAGCAAAACCGGGGAGAATTTTTTCATATCAGATTCTTTTGCTTGTTGTTTGTTTTGTTAAGTCTGCCAAAGGGTGCCTTGCGCCAGGGCCTCTGGGCAAGCTCCCAAGAGCTGTATTGCGCCTTTCTGCTTTTCCTGCGACTGACGGTTTGACACGGGCCGACGCCTGTCTATACTCGCCACGTCACGTCAACCGATCGCGCATGAAATTGCTTAAAAGCCGGCATATTGGTTTAATAGCGCTCCTGTTCGGGGTGGTTCTTCTCCCCGCACAGATTCGGGTCCCGATGCAAAGCCAGGGGACGCCCATCGACAACGATATCCGGAATCTCCGCGTTCTCAACCAATCAGCCGACGGCTCGGAAGTGACGTTGACGATGGATTATGCATACGACGGCGGCAGCGGATCGTCGGCCCGGCTTATCCCAGTCATCGCCACCAAGGATCAACAGAAAGTCTCCAGTTGGTTCGGAGCGGACCCGGTGACCATCCCCATCGGGCACGGGACAATTTCCATCAAGGTTAAATTTTTCAATGACGAACCCGGCGTGCCCTCGAAACTGACCACGGATCGGATTCGGATCTTGATGCTCACCGACAACGGCGCCAGTGTAATCATCCAAAACACTTTTAGCAGAACCATTAAATGGGGCACCCCCAACGCCCAGCCGGCCGAGACCGCCGAGGAGGCTCGCGCAAGGGAAGGCGCTGAAGCCAAACGCATCGAGGAGGAAAAAGCCAAACTGGATGCCGAGGCCAAAACCCGCGAAGAGGCTCGGTTAAAGGCCGAACAGGAAAAACTGGCGGCGGAAGCCAGGGCCAAGGCTGAAGCTGAAACCAAAGCCCGCGAAGAAGCCCGCCTAAAGGCCGAACAGGAAAGACTCGCGGCCCAAGCAAAAGCCAAAGCCGATGCCGAAGCCAAAGCCCTCGAAGAAGCCCGCTTAAAAGCCGAACAGGAAAGACTGGCGGCGGAGGCGAAGGCCAAGGCCGCAGCCAAAGCCCTCGAAGAAGCCCGCTTAAAAGCCGAGCAGCAAAGGCTGGCGGCCGAAGCCAGGGCCAAGGCCGAGGCCGCAGCCAAAGCCCTCGAAGAAGCCCGCTTAAAAGCCGAACAGGAAAAACTGGCGGCGGAAGCCAAGGCCAGGGCCGAAGCAGAAGCCAAAGCCCTCGAACAAGCCCGCTTAAAGGCCGAACAGGAAAGGCTGGCGCTCGAAGCCAAGGCCAGAGCCGCGGCCGAAGCCAAGGCCCGCGAAGAAGCTCGCCTGAAGGCCGAACAGGAAAGAATTGCTGCCGAAGCCAGGGCCAGGGCCGAGGCTGAAGCCAAAGCCCGCGAAGAAGCCCGCTTGAAGGCCGAGCAGGAAAGAATTGCCGCGGAAGTCAAGGCCAGGGCTGAGGCCGAAGCCAAAGCTCGCGAAGAAGCCCGCTTGAAGGCCGAGCAGGAAAGAATTGCTGCCGAAGCCAGGGCCAGGGCCGAAGCCGAAGCCAAAGCTCGTGAGGAAGCCCGCCTGAAGGCCGAACAGGAAAGACTGGCCGCGGAAGCCAAGGCCAAGGCTGAAGCCGAGGCCAAAGCCCGCGAAGAAGCCCGGCTAAAAGCCGAGCAGGAAAGACTGGCGGCGGTAGCCAGGGCCAAGGCTGAAGCCGAAGCCAAAGCCGCCGAAGAAGCCCGGATAAAGGCCGAACAGGAAAGACTGGTGGCGGAAGCCAAGGCCAGGGCCAAGGCTGAGGCCGAAGCCAAAGCCCTGGAAGAAGCCCGGCTAAAAGCCGAGCAGGAAAGACTGGCGGCAGAAGCGAAAGCCAAGGCCGCGGCCAAGGCCATCGAAGAGGCTCGTCTGAAAGCCGAGCAGGAAAGACTCGCGGCGGAAGCCAAGGCCAGGGCTGAGGCCGAAGCCAAGGCCCGCGAAGAAGCTCGCCTGAAAGCCGAACAGGAAAGAATTGCCGCGGAAGCCAAAGCCAGGGCTGAGGCCGAAGCCAAAGCCGCTGAAGAAGCCAGGCTAAAGGCCGAACAGGAAAGGCTGGTGGCGGAAGCCAGGGCCAAGGCCAAGGCTGAAGCTGAAGCCAAAGCCCTCGAAGAAGCCCGCTTGAAAGCCGAACAGGAACGACTGGCGGCAGAAGCGAAAGCTAGGGCCGCGGCCAAAGCCATCGAAGAGGCCCGCTTGAAGGCTGAACAAGAAAGAATTGCGGCCGAAGCCAGGGCCAAGGCCGAGGCCGAAGCCAAAGCTCGTGAGGAAGCCCGGCTGAAAGCCGAGCAGGAAAGACTGGCGGCGGAAGCCAAGGCCAAGGCCGAGGCCGAAGCCAAAGCGCTCGAAGCAGCCCGGTTAAAAGCTGAACAGGAAGGACTCGCCGCCAAAGCCGCAGCCGACGCGAAAGCCCTTCAAGAGGCCCGTCTAAAAGCCGAACAGGAAAGGCTGGCGGTCGAAGCCAGGGCCAGGGCCGCTGCCGAAGCCAAAGCCCGCGAAGAAGCCCGCCTCAAGGCCGAACAAGAAAGAATTGCGGCGGAAGCCAGGGCCAAAGCCGAAGCCGAAGCCAAAGCCCTTGAAGAAGCCCGGTTGAAAGCCGAGCAGGAACGGCTGGTGGCGGAAGCCAGGGCCAAAGCCGCTGCCGAAGCCAAAGCTCGCGAAGAAGCCCGGCTGAAGGCTGAACAAGAAAGACTGGCGGCGGAAGCCAGGGCCAGAGCCGCTGCCGAAGCCAAAGCCCGCGAAGAGGCCCGCTTAAAGGCCGAACAGGAGAGACTGCTGGCGGAAGCCAGGGCCAAGGCCGAAGCCGAAGCCAAAGCCCGCGAAGAGGCCCGGTTAAAAGCCGAACAGGAAAGAATTGTGGCCGAAGCCAAGGCCAAAGCCGAGGCAGAAGCCAAAGCCCTTGAGGAGGCCCGTCTGAAAGCCGAACAGGAAAGATTGGCGGCGGAAGCCAGGGCCAAAGCCGCAGCCGAAGCCAAAGCCGCCGAAGAAGCCCGCTTAAAAGCCGAGCAAGAAAGGCTGGCGCTCGAAGCCAAGGCCAGGGCTGAGGCCGAAGCCAAAGCCCGCGAAGAAGCCCGCCTCAAGGCCGAACAAGAAAGAATTGCGGCAGAAGCCAGGGCCAGGGCTGAGGCCGAAGCCAAAGCTCGCGAAGAAGCCCGCTTGAAGGCCGAACAGGAAAGAATTGCGGCCGAAGCCAGGGCCAAAGCCGCAGCCGAAGCCAAAGCCCGCGAAGAAGCCCGCTTAAAGGCCGAGCAGGAAAGGCTGGCGGCGGAAGCCAGGGCCAGGGCCGAGGCCGAAGCCAAGGCTCGCGAAGAAGCCCGCTTAAGAGCTGAGCAGGAAAGGCTGGCGGCAGAAGCGAAAGCCAGGGCCGAGGCCGAGGCCAAAGCCCGCGAAGAAGCCCGACTCAAAGCCGAACAAGAAAGAATTGCGGCCGAAGCCAGGGCCAAGGCCGAGGCCGAAGCCAAAGCCGTCGAAGAAGCCCGCTTAAAAGCTGAGCAGGAAAGACTGGCGGCAGAAGCGAAAGCCAGGGCGGATGCCGCGGCCAAAGCTCTTGAAGAAGCCCGCTTAAAAGCCGAACAGGAAAGAATTGCGGCCGAAGCCAAGGCCAAAGCCGAGGCCGAAGCCAAAGTCCTCGAAGAAGCCCGGTTCAAGGCCGAACAGGAAAGATTGGCGGCGGAAGCCAAAGCCAAAGCGGACGCTGAAGCCAAAGTCCTCGAAGAAGCCCGCTTAAAAGCTGAACAGGAAAGGTTGGCGGCGGAAGCGAAAGCCAAGGCCGCAGCCCAAGCCCTCGAAGCTGCCCGGCTAAAGGCCGAGCAGGAAAGACTGGCGGTCGAAGCGAGAGTCAAAGCCGAAGCCGAAGCCAAAGCCGTCGAAGAAGCCCGCCTCAAGGCCGAACAGGAACGGCTGGCAGCCGAAGCCAGGGCCAGGGCCGAGGCGGAAGCCAAAGCCCGCCTTTCAAAACCGCCGCCGGGAACCACGACCCCTTCCTTCGTTTTGGCTTCAAACTTCCGAACGAAAGTCAGCAATGTCGATATCTTCAGTCGCAATTTGGACCGTACCGAAATGACTATCAGTGTCGATTATGATTTCTCGAAGGAAGATGGGAGGCCAAAGATGGGGGTGGACATGGTCAGCACGGATGATCCTTCGGTTTCGGGATATTTTTCCAGCCCGGTCGCGGACGTTGGCCGGGCCAGCCACAACACCATCCTCTTCCCAGTCAAATTGGGCGCTTCGGCGGCGTCCGCTTTCCGGCGGGCCACTTTGCCCACCGATAAAATCTGGATCTATCTTGTCGATGCCTCCGGTGCAAAATCCTACATCTTTCAGGGAACCATGATCCTGCTCTGGCATGTGCCCGGGGGAGCCAAACCGGGCCCGGCCGCCTCCGCCGCGTCCCAAAGCACCGTGCAAATCGAGAGTTTCAAACAAAACGACCTGTTTGGCGGCTATGTCATAGTCAAATATAATCTATTGGCCGATGGCGGCAGGCTCCATCTGCGCGTTTTTGACTCGTCCAATCCGTCCACCGCGGACTGGTTTGCCAGCAATGACGTTTCGCTCAAATCCGGCCCCGGCATGCAACTGGTGAAAATCGCCGCGCTGCCCGCGGCCAAATCCCCGGACGTCTTCAAAGTGAACACTCTCGAGATTCAAATGCTGGATGAAAAGGGCAACATCCTGGCCACCGGCACGAAGGAAGTCCCCATGACTTGGGCCAAGCGAAAATGAGGCAGCCGGCTGCCCGAGGTTCGACATGAATGATTTGGAGCAGCCTTGGGGGCCGTGTTTTTCTGATTTTTGGGTTGCTTATTGCCCGTCGCTGCCAACAATGGGCGCATGACCAATGGTTCTGCAGATTCGACGCGCCACCGCCGTGCCAGTGAAGGCGGGTTCTGCGGGAAATACGACTAACACGGATTGTTATGGCCAAAATTATTCGCATGGCGAGGCAGGTAGTCAGAGGCCTCCCTTACCTGGAAAAGGAAGTCGGCCGACGAATGTCCATGAGCACCGGAAAGGTGCTTGCGACGCCGATGACCTACTACGTCATTTTTAGCGGGCGCTGTAATCTCGAATGCCCCTTCTGCACGATCTACAAAGAAATCGATCCCATCTTGAACGCTGAAGGGATGTTCCGTATTGTCCGCGAGGCCAGGGCGCTTTCCCGCAAGGGGTTCAACATCTCATTGAGCGGCGGCGAACCGTTGATTTTCAAGCCGCTTTATGACACGCTGGCGCTGGCGAATGAACTGGGGGTCAATTTCGGATTCACCACCAACGGTTTCGGGTTGACCAAAGCGACTTGCGAGAGGCTCTTGTCACACAACCCTTTTAACATCAACGTCTCCCTGGAATCGGTGGACGCGAAGGTCAACGAATCTCTGCGGCCGATGAAGGACGGAACGCGCCGAACCATCGAAGGCATCGAGAACCTGCTGGCGGAAAAGGAACGGACAAAAGCGAGGGTCAGCATCATCGTCAAAACCACGATCATGGAGCAGAATTACCGGGAGCTGCCCGCGCTGGTGCGGCATTTTGGAAAGAATTCCCCGGTGCAAATCAGTTTTCAGCCCTACGGTGGCGAAATCAACCAACCATTTTGGGTCAAAGATTTGGAGGCATTCAAAGGGATTTTGGATGAAATCCGCGACTTGCAGAGGCAGGGCTATTCGGTGATCGCCTCCGACTCGCACTTGAACGGGTTCCTGGAGTATTTCGTTGCCAAGCCGCAGACAGGGCACATGCGCTTTTTGGAATTGGGAGCCGCAAAGCGAAATTGCGACATTGGCCTTCGTTCGATGTTTATCTTTTCCAACGGCGACGTGTATTTTTGTGATTTTCTCAGGCGGCCGATCGGCAACATCCATAAGCAGAGTCTGAGCGAGATTTACTACGGCACAATGGCGGTCGGCCAGCGGAAGGAAATGGTCTATTGCAATATCGACTGCCAGCAAGCCTGCAAACGCCCCATCCCGTTATGGGTCAAGGCGCGCGCCTTTCTGCACATGGGTTGACCTTGATGCAAACCCCGGCGCTTTTTGTGGCAATGTTATTGTGCGCAAGCCCGCTTTTTGCCGGGCCCGTTGACTTTGACGACGTTAAACCGGGAGAATTGCCCGCCGGCTGGATTGGCGGCGTCACGGGCAAGGGGGAGGCGCACTGGGCGGTGGTGGAGGATGGCACCGCGCCATCGCCGCGCCACCACGCGCTCAAGCAATCGGGCGCGGCCAGATTCTGTTGGTGCGTGCAGACAAATCTTCTGGTTCAGGATGGCGCCGTCGAAGTGAAATTCAAACCGCTTTCCGGCAAGGAAGACCAGGCCGGCGGCCTGATTTGGCGCTGGCAGGATGGCAACAATTATTACGTCGCGCGCGCCAATGCCCTCGAAGACAACGTCACCATCTACCACACGATCAACGGCGTGCGCAAGGAATGCGGGCGCAAAGCCATGAAGGTGGCGTCAAACCAGTGGCATGCTTTGCGGGTCGATTTCCACGGGCCCCATTTCAAGGTCACGTATGACGGGCAACCGGCGTTGCAATGGGACGACGATACCTTCAAAAATCCCGGCGCTGTCGGCGTCTGGACCAAAGCCGACAGCGTGACTTTGTTCGACGATTTCATTTGCCAGCCCGCGCCGATTGACTAGCATCGCCCTCCCGCCTCGATGGCGGCAAAGATGAAAAGCTACGACATCGCAGTCATTGCCGGCGACGGCACCGGACCGGAAGTCATTGGTGAAGCCGTCAAAGTGCTCGACGCCGCTTGCGCCCGATTCGGGCTGAAATTAAATTACACCCACTACGACCTCGGGGGCGCGCGCTACTTGCGCACCAAGGAGCCTCTGCCTGACAGCGTGGTCGGAGAACTGCGCAAATTCCCGGCGATTCTGCTGGGGGCGATCGGCCATCCCGAGGTCAAGCCGGGGATTCTGGAGAAAGGCATTCTGCTGCGCCTGCGCTTCGAACTGGAGCAATACATCAATTTGCGGCCGGTCAAGCTCTACGATGAGCGCTTTTGCCCGCTCAAGGATAAAACGCCGGAGGACATTGACTTCGTCGTCGTGCGCGAAAACAACGAGGGTCTCTACACTGGATCGGGCGGATTCGTCTTCAAAGGGACGCCCCACGAGATCGCCATCCAGGAAAGCGTCAACACCCGCCGCGGCGTGGAGCGTTGTTTGCGCTTTGCCTTTGCCCTGGCGCAGAAACGGCGCGGGGGCAAACCCTGGAAGGGATTGAAGCCCGAAGATGTTGCGGCGGGCAAAAAGTCCCAACTGACCCTCTGCGGCAAGACCAACGTTCTGACCTTCGCCTTCGACCTGTGGGAACGCGCCTTCCACGAAGCCGGCCAAAAGGACTTCCCCGGCGTGAAACGCGACTACGCCCATGTGGACGCCACCACCATGTGGTTTGTCAAGAATCCGGAATGGTTCGACGTCATCGTGACCGACAACATGTTTGGGGACATCATCACCGATTTGGGGGCCATGCTGCAAGGGGGGATGGGCATCGCCGCCGGCGGCAACATCAACCCCCAAGGCGCGAGCATGTTCGAGCCGATTGGCGGCAGCGCGCCCAAATACACCGGCCAGGGCGTCATCAATCCCCTGGCGGCGATTTGCGCCGGGCAGATGATGCTCGATTTCCTGGGCGAACACCCCGCCGCCCAAGCCATCGAAACCGCCGTGGTCAAAGTGACCCGCGAAAAGATCAAGAGCCTGGCCGCGGGCAAGATGGGGTTCACCACCGCTCAAGTGGGCGATTTGGTCGCCGCCGCATTGTAATTTCTCTACTCCTAATCTTAATCGTAATCTTTTTATAATTAAGAATTAGGAAGGGTGAATGAAGAAGCCGGAGGGATCGGGCCGGCGCTTTCTTGATTCATATTATAATACATCCTATCTCGGTTGCCCTCAAATTGCAGATGTGATAGTGTGCAAGGATGAAAATCAGTTCCTGCCCCCAAACCTCCCCCCTTGCCGGAATTATTCTTGCTTTGCTGGGTATCCTCAACCTGGTCCAGCCCGCCCGGGCGCAGACTGCAACCGTGAACTGGACCAACGTGTATCAAAGGATAGACGGTTTCGGCGCTTCCTCGGCGTGGTTTAGCAGTTGGACCCAGACCGAGGCCAACATGTTTTTTGGCACCAATTCCGGCACGGGCACCACTTTGGATGGCAAAACCAACTTCTCCTTCAACGGCATCGGCCTTTCCTTTCTGCGCAACCACATCATCCCTGGTGGCACCACGGGCGAAAGCAGCATCATGGAGAAGGCTCAAGCCCTCGGCGCCAGGGTATGGAGCACGCCGTGGAGTCCGCCGGGGTCGTTCAAACTCAATATACCTAATAGCAGTGAACCTCTCTATGGCGGAAATTTTAACTCGGCCGACAACCAGGCTTATGCCAGCCAGCTTGCCGCTTACGTGGTCAACGTGCAGAACCAGTACAACGTCAACCTTTACGCCATCTCCGTCCAAAACGAACCCGATGCGGCTGTCACTACTTACGAAGCCTGCACCTGGACCGCGGCGCAGATTGAGCAATTTGTCCCTTACCTGTACAACGCCCTGGCGGCCAGCAACGTGGCTTCGACAAAAATCATTGTGGCGGAAGACGAGCACTGGCAGACCAGTCTTTACGGCACCACCATGACTAATGCCACGGCTGCGTCGGACGTGGGCATTGTGGCTTGTCACAATTATGACGGCAACAACACCCCGGCGGCATTGCCCCTCTATGACAACACCAACGCGGCGCTTTGGGAAACAGAAGTTTCCACCATAGGTGGGTCCTTTGACGGCAGTATTTCCAACGCCGTATATTGGGCCGGGCGAATCCATTTGTTCATGACCGTGGCCAATGCGAACGCCTGGCATTTCTGGTGGCTGATTTCCGAAAACTCCGACAACGAGGGGCTGACCGACAAGAACGGATATCCGGCATTACGCATGTATGCGCTCGGCAATTTCAGCCGGTTTGTGCGCCCGAACTATTACCGGATCGGCGTGAATAACAGCGGCTCCGCCTCGATCAGCGCCTACAAAAGCACCAATTCCGGCAACTTCGCCATTGTCGCCATTAATTCCAGCTCCAGCACCGCCGTGACGCAGACTTTCAATCTCAATAATTTCACCGCCCCCTCGGTGACGCCCTGGATCACCTCTTCCACCTATTTCCTTGCCAGCCAGAATCCTGTCACCGTTGCCAACTCATCCTTTACCTACGTGCTGCCCGCTCAAAGTGTGGTGACCTTCGTTGGGCAGAGTTCCACCACTCTGACGGCGAGTGCCGGGCCCAGCCAGATGATCTGTTCCGGCGGCAGCGGAGTGACCATCGGCGGCAGCCCCACGGCCAGCGGCGGCGCCGGGGGCTACTCTTACAGTTGGAGTCCCGCCACGGGATTGAGCAGTGCGACGGTGGCTAATCCCACCGCTTCGCCCGCGAGCACGACCACCTACACGGTCACGGTCACCGATTCCTCGCAAACCACCGCTCAATCCAGCATCACGGTGACGATCAATGCGTTGCCAACGGTGAGTGTGAACTCGCCGGCGATTTGCGCGGGCGGTTCGGCGACTTTGACCGCGACAACCAGCTCGAGCAGTCCGGGTTATCTGTGGAGTCCGGGCGGGGCGACCACAGCATCAATCACAGTGTCGCCGTCTTCGACCACGGCCTACACGGTGACGGTGACCGATGGCACAACAGGTTGTGCCAACAACGGTTCGGGTACCGTGACGGTCCATGCCTTGCCGACGGTGGGTGTGAACTCGCCGGCGGTTTGCGCGGGCGGTTCGGCGACTCTGACGGCGACAACCGGCGCAAGCAGTCCAAGTTATCTGTGGAGTCCGGGCGGGGCGACCACAGCGTCAATCACGGTGTCGCCATCTTCGACAACGGCCTACACAGTAATGGTGACCGATGGCACAACGGGTTGTGCCAACAGCGGTTCGGGTACCGTGACGGTCAATGCGTTGCCGACCGTGAGTGTGAATTCGGCGACGGTGTGCGCGGGCAATTCGGCGACTCTGACGGCGACTACCAGCGCGAACAGTCCAAGTTATCTGTGGAGTCCGGGCGGGGCGACCACAGCGTCAATCTCTTTGTCGCCGTCTTCGACGACCGCCTACACCGTGAGAGTGACCGATGGCACAACGGGTTGTGCCAACATCGGCTCGGGCACCGTGACGGTCAAGCCGCAGCCGACGGTGAGTGTGAATTCGGCGACGGTGTGCGCGGGCAGTTCGGCGACTTTGACGGCGACAACCGGCGCGAGCAGTCCGAGTTATCTGTGGAGTCCGGGCGGGGCGACCACAGCGTCAAACACCGTGTCGCCGTCTTCGACGACGACCTACACGGTGACAGTGACCGATGGCACGACGAGTTGTGCCAACAACGGTTCGGGCACGGTGACAGTCAACCCATTGCCGGCGATCACCTTGGGGGCCAGTTCGATTTTGGCTTATTACGGTTCGACAAACGCAAACTTGCCCTATACCGCGACGTCAGGCAGTCCTGACGGATACAGCATTACCTACGATTCCATCGCCCAGGCCGCAGGCTTTTCGAATGTGGCGCTGACCTCCCTGCCCGCCAGCCCGATCACGCTGGCGGTGCCGATGACTGCAGTCGGAACCAACGCCTACAACGGCACGCTGGCGCTCAACAACAGTTCCACAGGCTGCAACAGCACGAACTACGCGTTCACGGTGACGGTGAGCCCGTTGCCAGTCACTTTGAGTATTGCGTTGGCGGGCAATCAAGTCGTTCTCTTTTGGCCGGCGGCGGCGACGAATTGGGTTTTGCAAAGCACCATCAACCTTTTGCCGTCGGCTTGGAGCAACGTTTCTCCCGCGGCCGTTGTCGTCAACGGTCAAAACACAGTGACAAATGCCATCTCCGGCACGCAGCAGTTTTATCAGTTAAGCCAGGTTGCCACCCCTTCCAACATGGCGCTGATTCCCGCGGGGGCCTTTACCATGGGGGACACTTTGGATGGCGAGAGCGATGCCATCCCCACCGTCACCGTAAACGTGTCGGCGTTTTTCATGGATACCAATCTGGTCAGCTACAGTCAATGGCAGTCGGTCTATAATTGGGCCGCCACCAACGGGTATGCCTTCGACAATGCCGGTTACGGCGTGGCAACGAACTACCCGGTGGAGGGTGTGGATTGGTATGATGTGGTGAAGTGGTGCAATGCGCGTTCGCAGCAGGCCGGCTTGACCCCGGTGTATTACACGGACGCGGGGTTGACGCAAGTATATGTCAATGGGGACACGAATGCGGTCTTTCCGAATTGGGCTGTTAATGGCTGCCGGTTGCCCACGGAAGCGGAGTGGGAAATGGCGGCGCGGGGCGGGTTGATCGGACAGCGGTTTCCGTGGGGCAACGACATCACTGAAAATCAGGCTAACTACTTCGCAGGCGGACTTCCTTATGATTTGGGGCCGTATGCCGGCTTCAACACGAACTTTGACGGCGGAATTCCCTGGACTGATCAGTCCACCTTCTCCGGAGACAACTCGAGTCCGGTGGGCTTTTTTGCGCCGAATGGTTATGGACTTTACGACATGGCGGGTAATGTGTGGGAGTGGTGCTGGGATTGGTATGCGACGCCGTATGGGCAACCCACTGCAAACAACCCAACCGGCCCTGCCGGGCCGTTGACCAATCGTGTGCTGCGGGGCGGCAATTGGTTAAACCGCGCCGACAATGCGCGCTGTGCCTTTCGCTGTAACGATTACCCGAACGACTGCTTCGTCGGCGTTGGGTTTCGTTGTGTGAGCGGGCTTTGGTAAATGCCGGATTCAGCCGAGAAGCCAGCGCCCCATGTTATAGTAGAACGTCAGCGTGAAGATGTCGGTCAGAGCCAGGGTGATCGGTCCCGCGGCTATCTTGGGATCCAGCTTCAGGGCATGGAGGAGCGAGGGGATGCTCAGTCCCATCAGGCAAGCCATGCAAAGGGACAGAAAGATGCTGCCGCCCACGGCCAGAGGCGCCAGCCCCGGTCCCCTCCATATCACCACCAGCACCGCCACGATGCTGCCGCAGACCAGGCCGAGCAACGCCGCCGTGGCCATCTCCCGCCGGAGCATCCGGCAATACCACTCCCTCGACAGCCGTCCGCTCAGCAGCCCCTGGATGGTCAGCGTCACCGACTGCATGCTCACGCTCTCGCCCAGACCCGTCACGAGCGAGAGGAAGAACACCAGTATCAGGCTGCGCGCCAGCGTGGCTTCGTAGAGCTTTCCGAGCAGGGCGGCGACCGTCCCGCTGCCGAGGGTTGACAGCAACCACGGAAATCGAAAGCGGAGAGCCTGGAAGGGGCCGGCTTCCTTCATCTCCGAAAGGTGAAGACCAATGGCATCGAATACCGCGTCATATTTTGACCTCACGTCCGTTTCATCGTCCGCCAGCGCAAGCTCGTCTGTCAACAATCCAGCTTCCGCGATGCCGCGAACCCGGCGTTCCGGATCGACGACCGGAAACGCCAGATATTTGTAAAGGACGAACATTTCGCAGGCATCCAGAACCGTGGCCGTGTCCGGCAGGGCGATGACGTGAGGCAGCATGATCTCGGAAAGCACCGTATCGAGGGGGCAGGTGAGCAGCCGTTTCGTGGGCAGAACGCCGACCAGCCGGTTCGCGGCATCCACGACGTAGAAGTAGATGATGCCACTGGTGATCCCGCTTTTTCGAATCTCCAGGAGCGCCTGCTGCACCGTGAAGTCCTGGTGCAGCAATACGAAGCCCGTGTGAGCGCGGGACATGATGGGCTGGCCAAGGTGCTGGTTATCGGGCGTCATTGGACATGTCCTTCAGATTACCGCTGGTTTATGAGGAACTTCACCGCGTGTCGCGTGTTCGAGACTCAATTTGATGCTGGGGAATTAGCCAGTTCCATGATCATGTGATGCAACCGAAGAAAAGGCGCATCTCTCCGCTCATGCTGAGTTGAACGATGCTGGCGAGTTTTGAATTCTGAAACTGGCAACAGCCGTTGTCCAAGTTCATGAGATAATTTATCAAACACGTCGCTCGGAAAACCCTTGAGCAAATAACCGATCATGCCGCCTTCGCCGACAAACGGTCCGGCGATTCCTGCGACGAACTTGCCACGCGCGTCCTTGACATATTCAGCCAGCGCAGCAGACGTTGGCAAAACTTTCGCCTCAACCGGCCAAATCCAGCGTTGATTTTCTGTATGCACGAATCCGAGATCATTGGCTGGCGGCTTGGCAGACGGCGAACTGCGTTTCTCCAACTCGGGGATTTCATGTCCGGGGCGCACTGAACTGAAGCCCTCCGTTTCACGAGCCCAAATTTCCTGAATCTCACCAAAGTGCAGGAAAGTAAGATTGCGTTCCAACTGCTCGGTGGGTTGAGTCAGGTCAACGCGCGAAAGGTGTTTGTCTCGGAGTTGATCGTAGCCGCGCCACACCCAGCCGAGCGCTTGCACTGTCACGTCTTGCGCCCACTGCACTGGCAAGTCTGCGTCCGCCGGATCGTCCGGCCAAAGCATCTCGCTGAGAGTGGGACGACGGCTCATGTGCGTGAAGCTCTTCTTCCGGCAGCTTTCAGAATAGCAACGGAAAGCTGGTCCGCGTCGCGCATGGCCAGGGAACGTGTCCAGTAGCGTTGTTGATCAGGTTTTATAATGTAAAGACTGCGGACCCGCCCATTTGCCTCGTTGCGCGTGTGGAAGACGAATGCGACACGTTGAAACCCAAGGCCTGCCCCGCTGTGTGCGCGAGCTTTCCGTGCCATCGAAGCTGCGTACAACTTTCCCAGGGTTTCCATTAGACCTTCGGGCTCCATTTGCTCAACCTTCAGAAGCTCATGCCCCGGCCAGTCCAGATGGATGGCAACCATGCGCACAGGAAGTCGATGACTGCTCGCAGGCTCTTCAAAAACTGTGGCGCAGACATTTTTGGCCGTGCCAAAGGTGCTATTTACTACGCGCATGAAATGGTGTGCATAGCTAACTAACTCCGATTCGTTGCCACCTTTGGAGGTCGTCCGTCCGGTGAAGTGATGCCCGGGGCCTGGCGTTTTGCGGAGCGCATCACGCAACGAGACGGTGAGGAAATCCTCAACAAGCGTCCAGTCGGCCTGAGTAAGTCTGAAAGCCTTCTTTGCCTCCTGATCAATAGCCGCAAACGAATCAAAACCTTCCAGAGTTTTGATGTTCGGAGGCAGAGGCACATTGAGCAATTCATCCGCTAGAAGCTCTGTGATGTAGTGCCCCATTCGACTGCTCGTAAGGCCGGAAAAATAGGTGGCCAATCGGCTGTTGTAAGCGAAACATGCGGCCTGGATGTTGTGAGCATCGGGTGATAGATCGCGCACGGTCACGTAGGTTTTTTTGCAGATTACGCCCCACTCTTCGTCAGATGATCGCACGAGGGCAGCGCGGAGGCGGCCTTCTTGGACGCTGAAGCTCAATTTGATTAGGAGTTGTGGATTCTTGAATGCTTCAAAGTCTGTTGCCCCTTTGTCGTCGACGCGTGGGTCCTTCCACCCAGGGACATTGTCGGCATTCAGCTCCAAAAAGACATCAGGCGGAAACCGCTTTACTTCGAAGTATGGCTTGCCGCGGAGATCGGGCATTTTGGTTTCGACAATCGATTTACCTCGCCGACTCTTGACGATTCTACCGTCCAACACTTTCTTTTTGTCACCAGGGATCACACCCAAACGACTGATTACGCGTCCAGCGGTTTCCAATTTATTGAGGGTTGGTAGCTTGGATAGTCGCAGCGCAAGCTCAAGATCGCGTCGTCCCCCAATTGCCAATGCCGACCACACGATGGGTTCAGTCGCAGCTTCCTCGTGTGTGATTTGATTGACGTCCTGTGGCTCAATGACGAAACGATGTCCGGCTTGTTTGTCCCGCAAAGGCTTCGGGCACATGTAGAGCATCGTTTGCTCCAGTGCGGGTTTCTGCTTGCCGAAAATCACTACGCAGGCCGGGCCGACGGCGTTGGTAAACAATTCCCGGCGTATGGCAGAGAGGTTTGTCACTTCGTCAACCGTGTAGCTCAGGAACAGTTTCCGACGAAACTCCCGCGCCGGCTCTGCCCGCTGATACAGCAAAGGAGCAGGTTGAATTATTGCCACCTTGCCGCCGTCATTTACCAATGCGGCGCTTTTCGCAAGGAAAAGCGGGCCAATGTCGTGATTCGCCACGGGCCACCCGTTTTGTTGAGCCCACACTTCGGCTTTGGTTGGCGGTTTCCTAGCTTTTTTCAAAGAACTCGGCTTGTCTCCCGTTGGAACAATGTTGGTCTGAACATCAGACGAGTCTTTGATCGAACCATCACCCCAAGGCGCGTTCCCGACCACGAGATCGAAACTACTGGCATCTTCTTTTGTGCGGTACCCCGGTGTGGATTCATCAAAAAAGTCTCTGGCGATGAGTCGCGTGCCGCGAAGGGGTGGAAAAACTTTTTCGCGCTTGAGATAATATCTCGGCTCAATCGCATCGGCCATTGCCAGGTAAAGGCTGAAGCACGCGACCCGCACGGCTTCTTCGTTTTTGTCCACGCCAATAAAATTATTTGCGAGGATCGGTTTCAGATCTGAAACCAGCGGGTCTTTGCCTTTATTCTTTCGACGCCAACGATGAATGAGCCGCTGGAAAGCCTTGACGAGAAAAATTCCCGAACCGCATGACGCGTCCAGAACCTTCAGATTCCATTCGTCGCCATTCCAAGGCAGCACGGCATCAAGCACAAAATCCACGAGGTGCGCGGGTGTGTAATACGCCTTGTCGCGGAGCTCCTCCTCGTTCAAAAACTCCTCATACACGCTGCTGATGAATTCCAGCGGGATGGTGTCAAAGGAGTATTGCGGCCAAAGAGTGAGCTGCTTGTCTTTGGTATCAAGATTTCCAGAGACGAGGTCGGCAAGAAGACGGAGGTGTTTGTCTGTGACTGCATTTTCCTCTTCTTTCCAAGCTTGCTTGCGTTCCTCTTCTGTTTGGATTTCTTTCCCTGGAAACAAATCACCGTTGAATTTTTCGTTGAGCCAGCGAAACAGTGCATAAGTCTCGTCCTTGTCCTCGAGAATGCCCGGGAGATCGTCGTGAACGCGCCGGAGCTTTCCTTCACACTTGCTTTCGAGCAAAGGCTTGTCGAAGAAGGGGCGTCCATCGCTGTCCTTTCGATGAAATAAAAACTGCGTAAAGATCACGCGGGCCAGCAGATCATGACAATATTTCTGCGGCAGGCCGTCCTTGAGCAATTCGCGGCGAATGTGTTTGAGGTTTTTAAGCAGCAACGCATCAGCCCGTCCGTCCGCCGGGAATTTGATTTGCTGCTGCTTTAGCAGATTGCCCGTGATGAGACTCACCCAATGCAAAAGGTCACGCACGGATCGCTGCTCGCCAGTGCCGGTCAATGAAGCGCCTGGCGAGGTTGGAAGTTCACAAACCAGGCGTTGATCAAGAGGTTCATTTGGGTGCTGGCAACAGGACCATGCAATCAAACGATGCGGCTCAAGGGTTATCAGCAACGCGGTGCGTGAAAAATTCCACGCAAGACGATGGGCTTCGTTCAAAACTTGTTCATGAGCGCCAGACGGAAATTGGCAGACAACAGCTATGGGAGCTTCAGTGCTGTCCGAGTTTGGATCGGCAGCGAGGACGCCGGTTTCGACGTGCAAACTGGGGAACTTGCGACGAAGTGCCGCACCGATTTTCTGCTTCGCGAAGTCGGCGTAAACGCTTGCGCCAGAACCGACAGGATCAAGCACCTGATCGGAACGTGGCCAGCCTAACGTATTATGGGCATCGTCAAGCAGCATATTGTTTTGTATCGAATGCCTGCAATCGACATGAATTGTTACTGCAAACGATTCGGCCGACAAGCCTGCAATTCGCTTTCCGGCAAATTGTCTCGGTTAGACTCGTCCGGTCACGCCTCGTTTCTTCAAAAAATCCACTTTTCAGCAAAAATTGTTTAACAAGTATTAAGCGTCTTCCATCCATGCCTTCATCTTGTTAATCCCGTCCAACATTCCTTGCGTCTTCGCGTCTTATGCCCTCTGCCTTATTCTTAAGTCGTTGCCGCTCATGCTGTTGCACTTGGATGATGAAGGTTACAAAAATATTTGAAAATAATTTGCAAATATTTGTTGCTTTGATGAATATCTATGCTATACTGTAGTCTGATGATTGGCTCAATGAAGCCATGCCGAAAAACTGAAATATTGAAACCACCACAAACACCCTCCACATTATGAACGCCCGCAATGGCAAAATTGCCCGCCTCCCCCGCTCTGTCCGCAACGAATTAAACGAACGCCTCGAACGCTCCGAGCCAAGCCCCCAACTGCTCGCCTGGCTCAACGCCTTGCCCGAGGTGAAGGAAGTCGTGGGAAACCACTTCGCCGGCGTCCCCATCAGCAAACAGAACCTGAGCGAGTGGCGCCAGGCAGGTTTCCAGGAATGGCTCGCCCGCCAGGACTTGTGCGAAGACGCCCGGGATCTGAGGCAGTTGTCGGAGGAGATGAACGACGACGAATCGCAAATGGTGCTGGCCGACGATGTGGCCCAGGTGCTGGCCGCCCGTTTTGGCAGCCTGATCGCCAACTGGAACGGCGAGGTGGACGAGAAGTTCGAGGCCAAGTCCCGGGTCTTGAACCGGCTTTGCCGCAGCGTGGTGCAGTTGCAGCGGGGCATGCACCGGGCCAAGCGGGAGGGTTTTGAATTAACCTGCAAGCTGGAGGAACAGGAGAAAAGCGAGCGGGCACAGATGAAGAAGAAATTACTCAGGCCGTTTTTCGATACGCTGAGAATGAATTCGATGGCCAAGATGTTCGGGGGCGGCACGGCGGGCCGGAAAATCGCCAAATACATTATGGCGGTTCAGAATGACAATCTGGACGCCGAATTCGACGTCTTGCCCACCGACAAATTCGAGCATGAGGAACCTGCCCCACAGGAAGCAGAGCCGGTCAAACCGGCCCAAAAGCGGGGGACTGTCAAACAGGTCAGGAAAACCAAGCCGGACAACGCGGCCAAACCATTGGAGCAAAGCGAGATAGAGGGTGAAAAGGACGGGAAACCCAGTCAGGCCGGGTCAAACCCAGTCAAAGTGAATCAAACCGATTTGGCACCCATAAGTCCCATTCCTCCCATGGCTCCCATGACTCCCATCTGCCCGAAAGACGATTCCGAAACCACGGAATGCGCTTCCAGCCAAAAATCGCAACACATTGACTTGCAATCCAGGCCGGAATATGCGAACAAGTAACAAAGTTTTAGCAGCCTTATGCCATCATTCTCTTATGTAGCCCGGGACTCGGCCACCGGCCGGGAGATTCGCAGCAACGTGGATGCCTCGTCGGAATCCAACGCCGTGGCCGCGCTCTTGAATCGCAACCTGATGGTGGTTTCCATCCAGGAAAAGATCGCCAAGAAGGGCCAAACCAGCGGCGGCAAAGTGCCCTTGTCCGACCTCGTCATGTTCACCCGGCAATTGGCGACCATGGTCGATGCCGGTCTGGCCATGGTGCAATCCCTCCAGGCCCTGGCCGAACAGACGGAGAACAAAGTGACGCGCGACGTCATCAAAGACATCACCACCCGCGTGGAAGGGGGCGATAGTTTCTCGGACGCGTTGCAGAAGCATCCCAAGGTGTTCAACAAACTGTATTACTCGATGGTGAGCGCGGGGGAAAAAGGCGGCTTGCTGGCGGAAATCCTGGCCCGCCTGGCCACTTACCTGGAAAACACGGCGCGCCTGCGCAAGAAGGTCAAATCCGCCATGATGTATCCCACCGTGGTGACGATTGTGGCCATTGGCATCACCATCTTTCTGCTGGTCAAGGTCGTGCCGGTTTTCGGCGACATTTTCAGTCAATTGGGCGGCCACCTGCCCACGCCGACCATGTATTTGATCAAGGTGAGCAATCTCTTGCAGCATTATTTCATTTATTTCATCCTGGCCGCCGGGGCCATTGTGGGCGGCTGGCTTTACTACATCAAAACGCCCGTGGGCCGCGCCTTTTGGGACGCCAAAAGGATCAAGCTGCCGATTTTTGGTTCGATCGCCCACAAGATTTGCCTGGCGCGTTTTGCCCGGACCATGGCTTCGCTGGTGCGCAGCGGCGTACCCATCCTTGAGGTGCTGGCCATCGTCCAGAACACGGTCGGCAACGTGGTCATGGAGGCGGCCATCAAAAACGCGGCCACGGACATCGAGCGCGGCGAGGGCATTTCAACCGCCTTGAGCAAGCATCCGGTCTTTCCGACCATGATCATCCGCATGATGACGGCCGGCGAACAAACGGGCAAAATCGACGCGATGCTGGAACGGGTGGCCGATTTTCTGGACGAAGAAATCGAGAACACGCTCAACGGGCTGACCTCCTTGATCGAGCCGTTGTTGATCGTCTTCCTGGGCGTGGTGGTGGGCGGCATCGTGATTTGCATGTTCCTGCCCATTTTCAAACTCAGCGATCTGGTGTCCGGGAACAAGACTTGAAAAACGATGTCATCAGGTTTCAGGGCGGGCTTGCTGTCGCCGGGGGCTTTCAATACTATTGAGGCATGGCAAAAGTGCTGTTGATCGATGATGAAGTGACCATGGTGCAAATGGTCGCCGAACTCCTGCGCCGCGAAGGCCACGAAGTCTTTCCTTTTAGCAGTTTCAACGCCGCCGTGGAAACGCTCGAGGCGCAAAAACCCGAATTGGTCATCACGGACCTTTACCTGGATAAAACCCGCACGCACGGACTGGAGATTTTGCAAAAGGCCCGCGCCCTCAATCCCCCTTCCACCGTCATTGTCATCACGGCTTATGCGACCATCGAGACGGCCGTGGACGCGATGAAGAAAGGGGCCTTCGATTATTTGGAGAAGCCGTTCAAGGTCGAGGACCTGCGCTTGTGCATCCAGCGGGCGCTCTCCTATAACGAAGCCATTTCCGAAAACGTTTACCTGCGCAAACAACTCAAGAAGAAGTATCAGTTCAACCAGCTCATCGGCAACTCGCCGCAGATGCAGGACGTCTTCAAAATGATTGAGCGCGTGGCCGACACCGACAGCACCATTTTGATCCTGGGCGAAAGCGGCACGGGCAAGGAATTGGTCGCCAAAGCCCTGCACTTTAACAGCCGCCGCCAGTTTGCCCCCTTCATCCCCATCAATTGCAGCGCCCTACCCGAGAACCTGCTCGAATCCGAATTGTTCGGCCATTGCAAAGGCGCCTTCACCGGCGCGATCAACGACAAAAAAGGGCTTTTCCAGGAGGCCGACGGCGGCACGATTTTCCTCGATGAAATTGGCAACATGCCTCCGGTTTTGCAAAGCCGCCTCTTGCGCGTCTTGCAGGACAAGGAAGTGCGGCGTGTCGGCGACAACGTCCCGGTCACGGTCAACGTCCGCGTCCTGGCCGCGACCAATGAGCCGCTGGAAAAAAGACTCAAGGAGGGAACCTTCCGCGAGGACCTTTACTACCGCCTCAACGTCATCCCCATCAACCTCCCCAGTCTGCGCGAGCGCCGCGAAGACGTGCCGGTCCTGACCATGCACTTCCTGCGCAACAAGGTCAATTCGCGCACGGGCAAGCTCTTTCAAATCACGCGCAAAAGCCTGGACGTTCTCACCGCGCATGACTGGCCCGGCAACGTTCGTGAGCTGGAAAACGCCATCGAGCGCGGGTGCGCCTTGTGCGAAGAGGGCATCATTCGCGTGGCCGATTTGCCTCCCTCCATTCATCGCGACGCCTCCAGCGACGGCGCGGAGGAATTGGTTGAAATGCCCCCGACTGACACGGCCCCGGCCGGCGTGCTGACCGTGGCGCCCAGGGCCGGTTATGCGCCCGGCGGCCTGAGCCAGCCCATCGGCATGCTCCGGGATTTCCTGCGCGAACAGGAGTTGAGCTACGTCAACCGCGCCCTGGCCCAAACGGGCGGCGACAAGGAAAAGGCCGCCGAATTGCTCGGCGTCAGCGTGGCCACGATTTACCGCAAACTGGCCGAGGAAGAGCTGGCCGCCCCCCGCTAGATTCCTGTCAACAATTCGGAAATTTTCGCCGCGATGCCGGCCGGGTTTTTCAGGAGCGCTTCCCCCACCAGGATCGCCCCGGCCCCGGCGCGTTGCGCGCGCGCCGCGTCGGCCCGGGTCTGAATGCCGCTTTCCGCGACCAGCAGTTTGTCCTTCGCCTCCGCGTGCCGGGCCATTCTGGCGGCCAGCCGTTCCGTTGTGGCAAGGTCCACCGTCAATGTGTCCAGATCGCGATTGTTGACGCCGATGAGCCGCGCGCCGATGGCCAGGGCGCGATCCAACTCGGCTTCGTCGTGGACTTCCACCAGCGCGGCCAGCCCGGCCCCGGCCGCCAGGCCGTGCAAATATTTCAATGCTGTGTCGTCCAAAATCCTCGCGATCAACAAAATCGCGTCCGCGCCCATTTCCGCCGCCTCCAGAATCTGCCGTTCGTCAATTATAAAATCCTTGCGCAACAGCGGCAGTTTCACCGCCGCCCGAATCCGTTGCAGATGCTCCGGCGAACCCTGGAAGAATGTCCCGTCCGTCAGCACGGAAAGGCACGTCGCCCCAGCCGCTTCATACTCCCGGGCGATCCGCACCGGGTCGAAATCGGGGCGGATGATTCCCGCGGAGGGCGAGGCTTTTTTGACCTCCGCGATCAGGGCCGGCGCGCCGCGCGCGGGCGATTGCAAGGCGGCAAAAAAATCGCGGCGGGCGGGGAGCGGGGCCAGGGCCTGTTGCAAATCGGCCGCCGTCACGCGGATGGGCGGCAGGAGGGCAACCTCCCGTTTTTTTTGCGCCACGATGGTGTCAAGAATGTTCATGGGGGCGCGGGGGCCTAATCTTCATCCTTCACTCCCGCCATGCGTTTGATCGGGCAGCCGGCGCGCAGCCAGGCGTTGACGAAGGGATCGAGATCGCCGTCCATCACCGCCTGCACGTTGCTGGTCTCGGCGCCAGTGCGCAGATCCTTCACCATGCGGTAGGGCTGGAAAACATAACTGCGAATCTGGAATCCCCAGCCGATGGCGCCTTTCTCACCGTAGAACTGTTCCAGCGCCGTTTTTTGTTCGTCCAGCCTTTTGGCGTAAATTTTGGAAATCAACATGCGCATGGCCGTGGCGCGGTTTTGATGCTGCGAACGCTGGTTTTGCGACGCGGCCACGATGCCGGTGGGCAAATGCGTGATGCGCACCGCCGTTTCCACCTTGTTGACATTCTGCCCCCCCTTGCCGCCGGAACGGTAGGTGTCCACCTGCAATTCGGCCGGCGGCAGGACGATGTCCGAACTCGTTTCCTCGATTTCGGCAATGACATCGACGCTGGCGAAACTGGTGTGGCGGCGTTTGTTGGAGTCAAAAGGGGAAATGCGCACCAGCCGGTGAACGCCCCGCTCGGCCTTGCAAAAGCCGTAGGCGTATTCGCCCTGGATGAGCAGGGTGGCGCTTTTCAACCCGGCGCTTTCGCCGGGCAGGGCGTCCGTGACTTCGGCTTCCCAGCCGCGCGTTTCGCACCAGCGCTGGTACATGCGCAGGAGCATCTGCGCCCAGTCACAAGCCTCCGTGCCGCCCGCGCCGGCATTGATGCTCAGGATGCAATTGTTCCGGTCATGCGGGCCGGTCAGGAAAACCTTCAATTCCAGGCTGTCGAGGTCCTTGCAAAACTGGGACAACTCGCGTCCCAACTCCGTTTCGTGCCGGGACTGTTCGGCGGCCGGCTCCTCCTGGGCCAGTTCGAGCATGACCCGGAAGTCATCGATTTGGCGCCCGGCCTTGAGGACAGGCTCGGTTTTCCTGCGCAATGAATTGGCTTCGTCGATCAGGCCTTGGGCTTTTTCGCGATTGTTCCAGAAGTCTGCCTGGGCCATCAAAGCATCCAGCTCCGCCAGCCTTTTTTGGACGCCGGGCAAGTCAAAGAAACCTCCGCAAGTGGGCGACTTTATCCGCGGCGACCGGCAACTGCTCTTTAATGGTCTCGAACATAGATTATTATTATATAGGCAAAAGCCCCGATGTCCAAACCGCAATTCAAGCCCGGCCCTCATTTCCGGTCACTTTCTTTCCTTGCATCGCCCGGCGGTTCGATTTACTTTCTCGCCAGATACCGGTCTGGACACAAGTTGCTATGTATTTCGGAGCTGACTATCATCCGGAGCATTGGGTCTATCCCTAAGCAGGCACCGCCGAGAATCCCGAGGCGCGTTGGAAACAGGACATCGAATTGATGGTGGCCGCCGGGATGAACGCGGTGCGGATGGGCGAATTCGTCTGGGGCCTGTGCGAACCGCATGAAGGCGAATTTGAGTTCAAGTGGCTGGAGCGGGTCATGGATTTGATGGGGGAGGAGGATATCAAGGTTTTTCTCGGAACCCCCACGGCGGCGCCGCCCATTTGGCTGACCAAGAGCCATCCGGAGATTCTGCCCCTGGACGAACGCGGGTTGCCGCTGTCGCCCGGCACGCGCCACGCCTGTTGTTTGAACAGTGACCTGTATTGGGATTATTCCAAGAAGATCATCCGGGCCATGGCCGAGGCGCTGGGCAAACATCCCCAATTGATCGGCTGGCAAATCGACAACAACGTCGGGGCCCATTCGATGCTGCCCTGTTTCAACGAGGAAACGCGGCGCGATTGGCACGCCTGGCTGAAGGCCAAGTACGGAACGCTGGACCATCTCAACAACATGATGGGAACCCGGTTCTGGGGGCAGGTGGTGACCGACTGGGAGCATGTGCCGATGCCCAAGACCGCGCCGGCGCCGCACAACCCGGCGTTGATGCTGGATTGGCGCCGCTTCAGCAGCGACACGATTGTGGCGTTCGTCCGCATGCAGGCGGATTTGCTGCGGGAACTGACGCCGCAGGCGCCGGTGACAACCAACTTGCGCGCCTTCGGCCAGAATCTGGATTTGTTTGACATGGGTGAGGCGCTGGATTTTGTGTCGCTCAACAGCAACGCCACCATTAAATCCAAATCGTCCGAAAATGCCTGCGAGTTGGACATGGTTCGATCCTTGAAAAAGACCGGCGCCAAACTGCCGGGCGGGGAGGAGGGCTTCTGGGTGATTGAGCAGAAGGCCGGGCATGTGAACTGGCAGGATGTCAACTCGCTGGTGCGTCCGGGGGTGGTGCGTTTGTTCACTTACCAGACCATTTCCCGGGGCGCCAACGGCGTGCTCTACTTTTTTTGGCGGCAACCGCGCATCGGGCCGGAGAAATTCTACGGCGGCATTCTGACGCATGACGGACGGGGCGAGAACCGGGTTTACAAGGAGATCAGCCAGATCGGCCAGGAACTCAAGCGTCTGGCGCCCGCCTTGCAGGGAACCAAAGTCACCGCCGAAGTCTGCATCCTTTACAGCCACGAGAACGACTGGACGCTCTCCCTGCCCCGCCAGCCGACCAAATATTTCAATTTGCGCGAGCACGTCCAACTCTTCCACAGCGCCTTGCACGATCGCAACATCCCTGTCGATTTTGCCCGGCCGACCGAGGATCTTTCCAAATACAAACTGGTCATTGCGCCGTCCCTGAGCCTGCTGGCCGGCGGGGAGGCCGACGCGCTGAAGCTTTACGTGCATAATGGCGGCACGCTCGTTGCCACCTGCAATTCGGGGCTGGTGGATGAACATTACATGGCAGCGGAAAGCGGCTTCCCGCACGATTTGACTGATGTCTTCGGCTTGGAAGTCTCGGAATTCGACCCATTGCCGCACGAGGAGGAAAACCATTTGGCGTTCAAAGGCACCTTTCACACCAGCCAGATGCACACCGCGCGCATCTGGTGCGACGTGATCGAGCCCAAAGGCTGCCAGGTGCTGGCCTCGTTTACGAAGGACTTTTATGCGGGGCGTCCCGCCATGACTCTTCACACCTTTGGTTCGGGCAAAGCGGTTTATATTGGCACACTCTCGCAGCAGGGCTTTTATTACGACCTCGTTACCTGGCTGCGCGCCACCTGCCTGCTGCACCCTTTGCTCAAAGTGCCCGACACCATCGAAGTCAGTCTGCGGCAAAAGCCCGGCGTCAAAGTTTACTTTCTCCTCAACCATCAGAGCACGCCGGTGCGCATCAGCTTTTACAAGCCCATGCACGACTTCCTGACCGAGCGCACCTTCAGCGGCAATTACGATCTTCCCCCTCATGGGGTTCTGGTCCTCGACGAACTGGCGGAAACAACTGCCGCGGGGAAAGAGCCGGAGCCGGAGATTCTCACCGGGAAGAAATAGACCCCCCCCGCGCATCATCGAGGCCAGCCCACATCAACCGCAACGGCGCGCTCAGGCAGGTTGCGGCCCGCACTGTGAAAAGAAGCAGCAGGGCAGGCTTTCGCCTGTCCTGCTGGCGGGACCCCGGGTGGTTTATCTCAGTATTGCATCGTTAAGGGCTGGTAACGGTGTAAAATCTTTGCGCATTGGTTGTCGCCTGTGCGTCAGTGTACTGATAATTGCCGGACGCCACCTCGGTCGGATTCCCCAGTTTCACCCATTGGTTGAGCGGCGTTGTCAGGTTGGTGGTGACCCACACTGAGAAAGCCGCGCTTGCGCCCGGAGTATTGGTAAAGCCAAAGGTCAGGCCCTGGCTGGCACTATAGACAACTGCACCCAACGAGGGTGGCGTAACTGGCGGAGGCAGCGTCACATTTGGGGCGCTGCCGGCCGCAAATTCCAAGTTGTCGATGCCGTAGCCCTGGCCGCTGCCGGTATTATCATTAATCGACCATACGAGCCACAGCGCCGCACCCGGCTGCCACGGGCTGGCCAGAGCCAGATTGGTGACAGCCAGATTGGTTTGATTATTCGGCAATGTTCCGTTGGTTGGCCCCACCACCCCCGCCGTGGGGAAGCTGAAGGTCAGGTTGCTCACCGTGTTGGCTTGCGAGGCGGTTATTTCGGAGGTGGACAGCGTGGAATTATTTCCCGCAGGATCGACGTCATAGCTGAACACCATGGTCTTGGCCCGGGTGCCCGTTTTCCAAAACTCTCCCGTGAATTGCAGGCTGATGTAGTTCAAGTCATTGGTCGTTTCGTTGATCAGCTTCAACCCAAAATGCGTCCCGCCCGATGTGCTGGTTGCGATCAGCCCCAGCGCCCGGTTGGAGGTGTTGCCGCTCGTTGTGCCGAAGCTGTAAATGCCGCCGGTGGTGGTGCTGCCGTCAGCGGCGCCCAACTGTGCTCCCGAGGCCTGCGTATCTCCGTCACATTCGCCATACCAGCCGGGCATGGTGGCGGCCAGATTGAGCCCGCCCGACGGGACGGAAATATTAGTGTATAAGGGGTAGGCAAAGTCGAACGGATCGGCGACATCGTAAGTGATGCCACCGATGGTCACGGGACCGCCGCCGCCGACCGTGTTGACAGGAGTGGCGCCTGGGTCGGGGAGTGAATCAAAATTTTGGGAATAGACCTGATTGCTGTAAGCGACATATGACAGGGCTGGCGGAATGATCACGGTGACCGAGGCCGGCTGGCTGGTTGCGCCGCCGCCGCCATTGCTGACGACGCAGAAGTAACTGGCGGCATCGATTTCGGTGGCATCCGTGATGGTCAAGGTGCTGGTCCCGGTACCGCTGAATTCATTGATGTCGCTCAAGGGGTCTGAAAGGCTCCCTTTATACCATTGATAAGTCAACGGCAGGGTGCCTTCCACGGAGGAGACTGACAACGAGGCCGTTTCGCCCAGCAGTATTGTTACTGATGCAGGCTCGCCAACGGGCGGTATTGCCGGCAAAATGTATTGAACCGTGAGAACACCCACCAGGTTCGAAATCCCGCCGGCTTCATTATTCACCGTAACGGAATACTGTCCCGAGTTCGTCAATTGGAGATTGAGAATGTCGAGGGTCGCGTTGGTTGATCCGCTGTAGGTGATGCCGTCATCAACCAATTTGATGGCCCCAAAATACCATTGATAGGCAAACGGCGGGGTTCCGCCGGGGTTGACGGAAAACGACTGGTTGTTGCCGATGTAATTTGTCACATGTTCGACCGCATTGGTAAGGGAGGGGAGAATGGCCACCGGCGTTACAATCACGCTCGCGACCTGGCTGGTGACGGCGCCATACTGGTTTGAGACAATGACGGTGTAATTTCCATCGAGATTGGTTACACTGGCCACAAAGTTGAGGGTGCTGTTGGTGGCTCCGGATAGGTGGGCATTATTCGTGATGTTGGTTCCATTGTCCTGCCACTGAAAGCTCAGTGGATAGACCGAATCCGCCGCCACGCTCATGCTGCCGGGCAGATTGGTGGTTGTATTTACAGGCAATGGTTGCGACGTGATGAGCGGCGCCAGGTCGGGCGTAAAATCAACCCCGCGGAAGACTTCGTTGATTCCGTGAGCCACAGCCAGGGTCGTGGCCACAAAATTGGAGGGGTTGGGAGCGATGCCGGTGTCCACAATGGAAATCAAGCGGTTTGAACAGAGATTGGCGCCGTCGCCTTCTTCCGTCGTGGTGGCGTAAATCACCGGATTGGTCTGGCTGAAATCCACGACAATGCCATAGCAGCCGGTGCCCGGGAGGTTGGTGCTGCCGATATTGTTCGAGTTGAAATAGTAGGGTGAAGACCATGTTCCCGCGCTGTTGACAAATTTTATGACGCCATAGTTATTGTCGGCGGCATAGGCGATGGTTCCGGCCGGGTTCATGTCAAACGTTTTTACGGCGGAGTAAGTGGCGCCAAAATTGATAAACAGGTTGGTGTCGTAGGCAAGCAAGCCGCCCAGATCGGGTAATCCGGGTGGATCGTTGTAAGCATCCACGAAAGTATAAACGCCGTTGGCTTGCGCGCCGCCCGTTTCATTTTGGCAGACCATGTAAAGAACGTTGCTGATGATTCTCAGGAAGTAGGCGGAATTGACGATGGTTTGCACCTCGGAGGGATCCCCGCCGTTCCAGAACAGGGTGCCGGATTCCTCAAATCCCCCGTTCTGCGTGCCGGCGATGGTGCCGCATCCCCAAAAGTCGTTCGTGCCATCGGTGGCGATGCCTCTGGGATTGTTTTGCGTGATGCCGGGTTGCAGCCCGAACCAATCGGCGCTCGAGTAAGTCACATTAAAATTCGTAAAGGCATCAACAATTCCAAAGCCGCGATTGTAACCCTGGCCCGAGGAGTTGGTGGCGCTGGACGGGGTGCCGGGGATGGAATTCAAATTGCCACAATAACCAGACACGGCGAGATACCGGCGGTCGGCGGATCGGGTCATGGCTTGTCCTTCGGACCCTGCATGGGCGTTCACAAACAAGGCGTTTGCCCCATTGGTCGGCAACTCCAGGGAGGATATGGGGCTGGTTTGCTTTGCGATGGCCGGGTCATATTCATCTATGAACGCGGGATGCTGCCGGCCGGTTTTAATGGTTATGATCCCGTCGCCGGCCCGCAACACGGCCAGCTTGCCGGGGGTAAAGGACAGATTCGTATTTTGGGCGTGGGCGTCGAACGCCAGCAGCGCGGCCAACCCTGATGCGATGATAAAGTGTCTCATGTTTTTCATTTTGTTGAGTCTTAATTATTGAGTTTCGTTTTCAGCCATTTAAATCACCCGGCCATTATCCACATCTGCGTGACAAGCCAACGACTGCCGTGTGACATTCTTGTGACAATTTATGCGCAGTTTTATTTGTCACACGATTGTCACGTTTCCTTCATCTGTTCGTAACCTGACAATGGCAGTGTCGCGTGTGCCGAAATTTCGTGTTGCAGGAAATTGGAGAATCAAGAATTATGTTTGACATAAAAGGACAACGCCATTCCGGATTCACCCTGATTGAGTTGCTGGTGGTCATTGCCGTCATCGCGATCCTGGCGGCCATGCTGTTGCCCGCCCTGGCCAGGGCAAAGGAAACCTCCCATCAAGTAGTCTGTATGAGCAACCTGAAGCAATGGGCCGTGGCTCAAACAGGGTATGTGGATGATAACAAACAAGTCTATACGAAGACAAAGATTCCAAACGGCACTCCGCCCCTGGCGTCCCCCCCCTACAATGAGGACAATCCGACATGGGACGATTTGTTCTATTTTTACAAGGCGGGCCAGGGCAACGACGCCTGGTTTAACGCATTGCCGCCTTATATCGCCAGCAAACCCCTCTGGTGGTATGCCGCTTATGACGTCAACGGCCCCATCCACTTCTCCAACAGCAAGTCCATTTACAAATGTCCTTCAGTGGTATATGATAAGTCCCTTGACCCAAACGAGCGGCCGCTGTTCAATTACGGCCAGAATTCAAAGGCATTGGATGGTTTGCCGACAAATGAGGTGCTCAAGAGCAGCATGGTTCTGCATCCATCCGCCTTCGTGATGTTTGCGGAAGGACGCCTTCTCATCAGCGAAACCCCGTACTATGGCACCAACTCTCCCGAAAAGGCATCCGATCTCGCGACGCCGCAGGTCTATACCACCCGTTTTTCTTCCCGGCATAATAAAGGCTCCATCCTCACATTCAGCGATGCTCATGCCAGATACTATAAATATTCCTACGTCTGCCACCCTGACGGCGTCAAGCCCGCCGATCCAAATCCGGAACGTCCCGACATCAATTGGACTTGCGACGGCCACTCTGTGCCTTGAAACTCCTCATGCCGAAATGAAAAATCTCCGTTGGCAGTTCACCGGCCGTTTCGCGCCCATTTTATTTGCGCTGGCCGTGGCCGTGGCGCCGTTGCACGCCGGGGAAACGCATTATCTGCCCGCCGGCGAACCCGACGCCATCGCCCTGCTCGCGCCGCCGCCTTTGCCCGATTCGCCGGAACAAGCCGCCGACCTGGCGGAAGTTCGCTCGGTTTGCCGCGCCGCTCCCAGCAACGAGATTGCCGCCGCTTTTGCCGAAAAGAAGTTCAGCGTCTTTAATTTTGCTCCAGCCATCGGGGGTTTTTTCCAGCCCGGCAAATTTCCCAGGACCGAAGAGTTTTTCCATCACGTGCAAAAGGACGCCGAAACCGTGGCCGGCGCCGCAAAGGAATGCTGGAAACGTCCGCGCCCCTACGCCGTTGATCCCACCCTGGCCGCCGGCAAACTCGAAAAGAGTTTCAGTTACCCCAGCGGCCATGCCACCGAATCAATGGTCCTGGCGCTGGTGCTGGCTGATTTGTTTCCTGCCAGGCATGATGCCATCATCGCCGAAGCGCGCCGCATCGGCTGGCATCGGGTCGAGATTGGCCGGCATTATCCCACCGATATTTATGCCGGACGCGTCTTCGCCCAGGCCATTGTCCGGGAGATGAAAAAGAACGCCGATTTCCAAACGGATTTTGCCGGGGTGAAAGCCGAACTGGCGGCCCTGCCGCAAGCGGCCCGCAATTAATGGAAGCCGCGGCGCCCCGGCCGCTTTAGCGCGCCACTTCAAAGGCAAAGCCCTTGAGATACTCCGTCTCCGGCACCGCCGGCAAAATGGGGTGGTCGGGCGATTGGCTGAAAGCGGCCACGCGGCGCAGGATGCGGCGGGCATCGAAGGCCGCTTCCAAAATGATGGCTTCAAACATCGCGGCGTCCACATGGTGCGAGCAACAAAAGGTGGCGAGCGTTCCCCCGGCCTTCAACAGCTTCAGCGCCCGCAAATGAATTTCCTTGTAGCCCCGCATGGCGTCGTCCACGGCGGCGCGCGTGCGCGTGAAGGAAGGTGGGTCAAGAATAATGGCGTCGAATTTCGGCACGACCTTTTCGTGCGGGCGGACGGCGGTCTGGGCTTTGAGCCAATCGAAGACGTTGGCCGTTTCGAAGGAGCATAGGGGAGCCAAACCGTTGGCCAGGGCTTGGCGGCCCGCCGCGGCCACCGCCTCTTCGCTCTGTTCCAGGCCGTGAACGTGCGCCGCGCCAGCGCGGGCGCAGTGCAGCGCAAATCCCCCCAGAAAACTGAAACAATCCAAAACCTGTCCGCCCCGCATGAGATCGGCCACCTTTTGGTAATTCTGTTGCTGATCCAGGTAGAGGCCCGTTTTATGGCCGCCCAGGATATCAACCTCGAACTTCAACCCATTCATGTCGATTTGCACCGGCCCCTCCAGCGCTCCGCTCAAAAGGCCATTGCTTTCGGCCAGCCCCTCGAATTTTCGGAATGACGCCTCGCTCCGTTCCACGATGGCGCGCGGGGAGAGCAGGCCCTGGAGCGCTTCGACGATCATCGCCTTGCGCTGGTCCATGCCGAGCGAGGAGATTTGCACGACGAGAACATCGCCATATTTATCCACAATCAATCCGCTCAAAAAATCGCCCTCCGCATTGACCACGCGAAAGGAGGAGGCCCGCGGCAAATGGCGCTGCCTCTCCGCCAGCGCGGCGCGAATGTGTTCGGCGAAAAAACCGCTGTTGACCTCCACCCGCTCCGGCGCAATGACCCTGACCTGGATTTTTGATTTTGAATTAAAGAAACCCACGCCCAGGAAACGTTGCCGGTGATCCTTGATTTGCACCAGCGCGCCATCGGCGGCCGGGGCCGTCAGGCGCAGCACAGACCCGGCATAAATCCACGGATGCCCGGCGACGACACGATCCGCCGCGCCCGGTCTTAGTAAAACAGTTGGCAATGATGCTTCCATAATTTGCAGACAGTCCGCCTGCCAGGAATTTATCTTATATCAACAACGGGTGGCGAATCATTGCGGATTGTCTTGCAGCCAGGTGTCGATGGTGGAGGACCATTGGTCCCAATTCGTGCCGTTGTCTTCCTGAGTGAGAAGGCCGAGCAAATCCAGCGCCTGGTCTTTCAGGGGATGAGAGTCGTTGCGGGCGATGGCCAGGAGCATGGGGAGCTTGAGGGCATTATTGCGATTGAGCAGATCGTTCATCAGCACGCCCGAAACATCGGCGGGCGTGGCCGCATTGGTCAGCATATCGGCCGTCCCGTCGTAATGGTCATCCTGCACCATGTTGACCAAATGTTGCGCCAGCTCCTGCTGGGCCTCGGCGGGAGCGCCCGGGATCAAAGCCAGGATTTTGTCGGCCTTGCCGTTGTCATCGTCATCACCGAGAAGGATGTCATCGAGTTTTTGTTCCCAATCGGCGGAGCCTGCGTCCAGACGGCTGGCCGCCTTGGCGTGAACCGGTTCACGCGCGATGGGCGAAGGCTGCGGCGCCGGGACCTCGGCCGGCAGCGGCGCAACCGCCAGCGGTTGATTGGTGACGGGAGGCACGGTGATGGGCGTGACATCCCCCTGGCGGCTGACCAGCCAGCCAATCAAAGTTCCCAGCGCGACGGCCATCGCCAGCACCGCCAATCCCCGGAGAACCTTTGCCAATTTGCTCATATTTCCCATCTTACGGTTTAACCCCGCCGGGTCAACTCCGTTGCATCCGGCGCGCCGGTTTTTGCGGCGTCAACTCCCGGCCAGTTTGGGGAAAAAACCGTGCGCGGCGGCAAGGGTCGCCGCGCTCAGTTCCGCCAGCGAACAGTTCTTGATTTCCGCGGCCAGCCGGGAAATTTCCCGGACATGCGCCGGTTCGCACCGCTTGCCTCGAAACGGCGTCGGGGCCAGAAACGGACAATCGGTCTCGAACATGAACTGGCCCAACGCGGCCGCCGCCAGCGCCTCGCGCGCATTCCGTCCGTTCTTAAATGTGACAATGCCGGTGAAACTGACCAGCGATCCCATGGCCAGCACCCGGCGCAACGCCGCGGCGTCTTCGGAAAAACAGTGGAACACCCCGTGCGTCCGCCCCGCGAATGGCTGCATTTGCGCCAGGGTATCCTCGAACGAATCGCGCTGGTGGATGACGCAGTTCAATCCCCGTTCCGCCGCCACTTCCATTTGCTGGCGGAAAATCTCCTTCTGCCGCTCTTTGCAATGCTCGAACCCAGCCGGCCCTTCCGCCTCATTCGGACGACGGTGATAATCCAGCCCCGTTTCGCCGATGGCCACCACTTTGGGATGTCCCGCCAGCTCGCGCAACGCCGGCCGCAAATCGGGCGGCGCTTCCAGCGCCTGCCCCGGATGCCAGCCCACGGCGGCGAACACGTTGGGGAACCTCTCGGCAATGCGGATGGCTTGGGCGCTGCTCTTCAGGTCGGTGCCGATGGCAATGATTTTGACGATGTCGGCGGCGGCGGCCCGCTCGATCACCTCGGGCAGGTCAGAGGCAAAATCGGGAAACCCGAGATGCGCGTGTGTATCGTAAAAAACAGGCATGACACGACCAGACAACAAAAAACATAGTTGATGGCGGAGGCGCGCGCAAGCAGGGCCGCGCAAGCGGAATTGTTGGTGGACAGAGCGCACGGGGTGCGGCATTCTCATCCCATGGCGCGAAAGATTCGTTTGCAATGGGTCGCCCAACACGTGGTGATGGGCGGTTGCCCGAACACCGCCGTCGTGGAAATGATGGATGCGTTGCATGATTTGCCCAGGAATTTGCCAATGATGGCCAGCATGTTTTAAATGCTCCCGCAATTTTGCCACACCTCACGCCATGCCTGAAAATTTGTCCACTCTTGCCGAATTGGGGAAATACGTTCCTGAAGCCGTGAAGTTTTACTGGCAGACTCGTTCGAAGCAGTTGCAGAAGCAACGCGACGCGGGCGGTTCAGATCAGGGATCGCGTTCCGCAGTCACCGGCGGAGCGCAGATGGACGGTTTCATCGAGCTGCTGACGAAGCTTGTCACCGAAGCGGGCATTGACCGGCAGCATATATTTTATGAGCAGTTTCTTGAATTGCCGGGTTATTTCCGAGCGAACAAGAAATGGGATTTCGTTGTCGTTGTGAAAGGGCGGTTGGTTGCAGCGCTTGAAGCCAAATCCCAGGTTGGTCCGTCGTTTGGAAACAATTTCAATAATCGCACCGAGGAGGCGATGGGGAGTGCGTTGGATTTGTGGACGGCGTTTCGAGAGAAGGCATTCGGCTCAACAGTTCGCCCCTGGATTGGCTACATGTTTCTGCTTGAGGACTGCGCGAGTTCAACCAAGCCAGTCAAAATTGAAGAACCGCATTTCAAAGTTTTCCCCGAATTCAGAAACTCATCCTATGCGAAGCGTTACGAATTATTTTGCCGCCGTCTTGTTTTGGAGCGTCACTATGATGCTGCATCATTCATTATGTCGAATGCTGAAAAAGGACCCAGCGGCGAATATTCCGAGCCAGCAGCAGACCTGACCATTCAAATGTTCGCCAATTCATTGGCAGGGCACGTCGCAGCATTTTCCGGTCGAATCAAAAAGCTATGAAATATGCCGCTGTTCATTCGGAGATGCCATGCGACATTCCAATGGTGCATCGTTTGGTGCAGGGAGATGCGCGCGACCTCTCCTTTATTCCCGACGAGTCAATTCATCTCGTCGTGACTTCTCCACCATATTGGACTTTGAAGCGATACAACGAATCAGAAGGACAACTTGGACACGTTGAGGATTATGAAAAGTTTCTATCCGAGTTGAATCGCGTGTGGCGCGAAACATTTCGCATTCTTGTTCCGGGAGGCCGGCTTGTGTGTGTGGTCGGTGACGTTTGCCTGTCGAGGAGAGAAAATAATGGACGGCACACCGTTGTTCCATTGCATTCCGACATCTGTGTGGCATGTCGCAAGATTGGCTTCGACAACTTGAACCCGATTATTTGGCATAAGATCTCCAATGCCAGTTACGAAGTCAGCAACGGCTCAAAGTTCCTGGGAAAGCCATACGAACCAAACGCCATCATAAAAAACGACATCGAGTTTATTCTTATGCAACGCAAACCGGGCGGCTACCGCAAGCCGACCGAGGAGCAGCGCCGGTCCAGCATGATTCCAAAAGATAAATTTGACAAATGGTTTCAGCAGTTTTGGAATTTAACGGGCGCATCCACAAAAGAACATCCTGCGCCGTTTCCACTCGAACTTGCGTCCCGGCTGGTTCAAATGTTTTCGTTTACTGGAGACACTGTCGTCGATCCATTCTGCGGGACAGCCACGACGATGGTCGCTGCATTGAAACACGGAAGAAACAGCATTGGCGTGGAACTCGACACCGCCTACTGCAAATTAGCGGCTTCCCGACTGATGGATGAAAATATGTCTCTTTTTGGAAACGCGAAGTTGCAAATTGAGTTAAAACCTCACGATCCCGCTCTCATCGATGCTGTTGCAGTATTGAATGAGACTTCGCCAGAATACAAAGTAAGAAAGCAAAAGAAGGCGAAGCGGGCGGCTTTATCAAAGTGCTCGCCGAAGTGAATAATCAGAAGCCTGTCTCGGGCAATGATTTTGCCCATCATAGGTAAGCGGTAAAGGAGCGTCCCCCTGTTGAGGCGGGCGGATTGTGATAGAATGAGCGGTTGGCTTGGTGCTGAGTCAAAATCAAGCGGCTATTTTGACTTGCGACGGATGGTCTTTCTTCC
>Ga0181526_10000147_pt1 | contig 73119 bp, 60 predicted proteins | sample PEATcosm2014_Bin_35_FD_119750 | JGI IMG/M metagenome (GOLD analysis project Ga0181526, IMG submission 119750) | Peatland microbial communities from MTU Mesocosm Facility, Houghton, MI, USA - PEATcosm2014_Bin06_30_metaG | ecosystem: Environmental > Terrestrial > Soil > Wetlands > Peat | place... | reverse complement strand
TTTTGCCTGCACCCATTGGATTTTCTGTTTTCTGTTGTTTTGACATAGATGAAACCCTTTGTTTATGCGGCTTCAGTGTAGGTCAATAACATTGTCTTGTAAAGCGAATATGGGAAATCCGGGATTATTCCTTATCGGGATTGGTCAGAGCATCCGCACCAACGATGCTGGCGCCGGTTGGTTGTGGTAACTTGAGGGCCGGGAGCAGGTCGATCCACTTGCGAAGATCCTCGACGTCCACATGGTTATACATTCGCGCCACCAGCGATATCGGTTCCCTACCCCATCGCCTAAACTTGACTGAATGCCCCGTCAGCATCGTCCACTCCTTTTCCGGCGCGCCGGTGCGCTTCAACTCCGTGGCGAAGGCGTGGCGCAGCGAGTGGTTGGTTAGGAGGCAAACCTTGCGACCATTCGGATGGGTTGTCTCAAGGGGATCAATCCCGGCGGCACGGACAAAATCGACAAATTCATGCGACAGACTGCTGATTGGTCGTTCGGCCAGGCTTGGCGTCACGCAAGGAGAATCCCCGCCCATTTCACGCACTTTAACGAGATGGGCATAGAGCACAGCGTTAATTGGGGTTATTATCACCTTCGCCTTGTGCTGGTGCCTGCGCCTGGTCTTTTCAGGGATCCAGATGATAACGCGCTTCTCAAAATCAACCGCCTCCCAGGTTTGGCTCCGCGCATCCCCCAGCCTCATGCCGCAATAAAAGCCGAAAAGGGTTACCGTATGCCAATCGACAATTGTTGTGGCGGTCAGGATGAGTTCAATTTGGCCTATTGACAAAGGCTGGCGCTCAAAGGGACTCTCATCCTGAAAATGATCTGCCGTAACAGGGTTGACGACTACGAAAGCCGCGTCCTCCGCTGCTCCGAACATTTCGTCCAGGATGTAGAGACGTTTGTTAATTGACTGGCCGCTAAGCTTCTGATTGCTGAGATAGAGTACAAATTCCGTGATTTCCTCCTCGTCCACTTGGACGATCTGGTCATCAGAGCGCGTCTCCAATGCCGCGTAGAGTTCGGATTTGCAGCGCCTCAGTTGATTGCCATAGCTCCGGCCCGCTGTCGGGAGCTTTTCAGCTACCCACCTGTCAAAATACGTCCGCAGCGTGACCCCGCTTTGCTCGACTTCCGTGTCCCGGGCGCTGGAAATAATGGCGGCACAGCGCTTGCGCATTACCCTGATACGCTTGCTGCCCTGTGCCAGTTGCTCGGTTTGAATGGCCTGGATCATCGCCTTGTCTCGATTCTCTTTCGTCCTCTTCCTGGTATCCTTGCAGTCGATCCCGACGGGACTGTGGGAGATTCCACTGTTGACGAAATGTCGCTTTCTTTCGCCGTCGGTATACGCAACATACCAACAGCCCGCTTTTTTATGTATGGATGCCATAGTTCAATTCCGTTCTGGTAACATGTTGTTTTGCTGGTAACACCCGCTCACTTGAGCGGATGAAATTCGGATAACAATTTGTTCAGTTTGGCCGGTTTTTTCGGTTGCGGCGGTGGAAGTTGATGCGGAAAAGGCGCTTGGGTTCTTCGGGGAACGTGAGGCGAAAGGGATGATGTTACCTTTCGCCAACACTTCGCGCTGTGTGCGTAAAGACTTAATGCCACGCATCTTATGAATTGTTACTCCCACGATGGCGATGTTCCGGGATGAAAAGCAGATAACAAATTCCGAACGGTTCATCCGGTTTCGGCGGTTCGGCCGGTCCATAGGGTCGAAACGCGGACCAACCAAAGCGGCGACCTGAGGCGACTTGGCATGGGTGATCGGGACGTCAGCAGTGTGGAGGGCGGGGTCTCGCGGCGCTGAACCTGCCGTTGATGTCGCCGGCGGCGAAACCTCCACTTCGTTCGGACTTAGTCCGGCGGTGGGCTCTGCCGCGGCGGATTTGGCCGCCTCGTGCAAATCCCCCTTCACATCAGCCACTTCCTTCAAACCAAAGCTAATCCAGGCAGTTTTGCCGTCAGCGTCTGAAGCCTTCCCCACAATTTTTCCCACAGAGCACTGAATCAGCCGCCATGGTCCGCTACCGTTGTAGGAGTCCTTTCCGGATGTGTCCATTGGAGAAAGCCGGGTGAGGTTGATCTCGCGCCGCGTGTCTGGATTGGCCGCAAGAGTAGAAGCGGGGACAGGAGGAACATCGGCCGCTTTTATAGCGTCGGGGACTAATTGGACCTGTTGGGTGATTAACCTCACGTACAGATTATATGCAAATAGCTTAAATGTCAAGTACGAACACGGCACTATTTCCGCAGACAAGGCCCCTCGATGTTGGAATGGCTTAAAAGAAGTACAATAGGATGGACATGGCGGGAGGCGGGTGTCTTTACCTCCAGTTATACGGAGCGGGGAGATAGATATGATCCTTTACCATCATGCCCTGCTTCATTGCCAAGTTTGAAATCTTATTGGGCATTTGTTTTGAAGTTTGGCCGCCATTTCGGCTGACTGACCGGGCCTGTTTCTTCATGCTCCGAAATCGAGTTCGGCCGCGACTCGAAGATACCCACAACCGCCTTGGTATTATCTTTAGAGTTTGGGTTCCGCAGGATGGCTATCATTTTAAGAAACAAAGTGTCCACTGAAGTGCTGTTCCCAACCTAACTGGCAATCGAGAGGCCCCATCTTAATATCTCCGAGCTTGATCCCGCGAGACAGCATCTCCTGATGGAAGACGGTCTCGGAAGAAAGGGCACCCCTGTTGATTTGAAAGACCCTGGCCTCGGACAATTGTCCCAGACGGCGGCAGTGGGTGTAGTGAAAATTCGCCGCCAATCCTTCCTCCAGATATCTTTGTAGACCGGCAGCGTCCACGATTGCATTAGTGTCCAGAAACAGTGTGTAGGCCGGTTTCGCCATGGCCCCGGAAACCGGCGCCAGCAGGAAGAATCGCGGCTTGATGCCCTGTTGCGCGAGTGCGCGGCGAATGACATCCTCGACGAATGTGCCTTGCAGCTTTTCACCAAACAGATCGGAGACGTTGCCTTCACGCCCGATAAACCGCACGCACGGTGCATCTTGAATGAAACCAGTGACCCGAACCAAGTCGCCCAGCGGATAGCGATACAAACCGCCCCCGGTCGTGACGATGACGCGGTAGGTTTTTCCGGCAATGAGTTCATGCGCCAAAAAGAGTCTTTCGCTGGCTGTATCCTGAAATTCAAAGAAGTGGGAGGTGACAGCTAACACCGGGTCCTTGCCTTCGTGAAACGGCAACGAGACGAAGGCTTCCGTGGCGACCAATCCTTTGCCTTGAATTTCAATGTTGGGAAACAGGCCGCGAAGATCCTTTGCGTATAATTCACTGGGGCCGTGAGTCCAACAACTGATAACCTGAAGGTTTGGCCACACCCGTTCAAAGGAAGTTTGTGGTGCGCCTTCCGGCGAAATGTGCCGGAGACAATCGGCGCGCTGGCGCGCCCCAGCGCGTCCATTCTGGCTTAATGCGTCCAGAATCTCCCCGCGCCGCTCCAGGAAATCATCGAGAAGAGTGGTCAAGAATGTCGGGCTCCAGATCGAGATCAAACGCAGATTTTCATCGGCCAGCAGCGCAACCAGCGTTTTCGTTTTGAATTCGTGCATATCCCTGCAATGCGCCAGCTCGGGTGGCGCTGCACTGACGAGCGGAAACAGATTTTTCCCGAAAAAGCCGAGATATTCGGCATCGTGGTCAAAACCCACAGGCAATCGGCCTCGTTTCTGATCAGCCACAGCCGGTGTCGAAATAGACCAGTAAGCAGTTCCTCCCAGCAGTGCGGGCTTTCGGTGGTAAAGTGCAGCCAACCATGGAGAGATGCCCCTGCAGAATTCCCGGCCGAGAGTGGCCGTCCAGGGAATCAGCTTGGTCGCCGAGGATGAGCCGCTGGTCGGCTGGAAGAGTTTGACACGGTCGGCTGTCAGCACCCCGGATTCGCCGCGCGCTATCGCTTCAATGGATTCCGCGAGCACGTCATACCCCGTGACTGGCACCCGGGTCTGGTATTCTGCCACCGAACGAATTTGGGCGAAGCCGCGCTTTGTTCCAAAACGTGTTGCGGCATTTCGTTTGAGCAAGTCAAGAAGACAGGCATTTTGCGCTTCCGACACCCGATTGAGGGCGGTGGTGAATCGAGCGTGTTCACGGGAATACGCCGCGATCCAAGCGGAATTGATCATGTGGCAGGTGAGGGAGCGAATGGACATGTCAAAGTTGGCGGCGAATATAAGGTTTCAGATTATCGCTGTGGAAACGCGCCAGACAGACCAATTCATCGCCGTGCGCATGGCCCGGGTTCCTTTTCTCGAAGTACGCCACATGCGGATCACGCAACCGGCTGGCGTCAATTTCGGCAATCCCATTCCGCAGGCGCTGTGCGCCCGCTTCCGCCCGCAGGATGCCATTGGCTGGATCGAAACGTTTGCCGAATCGTTCGCCGGCCACGTTTTCCAACAAGGCTTTTTCAAAGGCCGGCGTTTCACTTGTGCAGCAGGGATAAAATTCATGAAAGAAGACTGGGAGGAAGCGGTAGGTTTTGTACCCTTTGCTGGTGAGCAGCCAGTATAGCTCCGAGTCCGGATGAGCGGCGCAAAGCGAGAGCATCAACCGTCCCCAGGCCACCGGCAAAGCCAGTGATCCCCAATGCTTTTTTTCAATAATAGTGTCTCCCGAAAACAGAATCTTTACGCGCCTGCCTGCCAGCGGGTAGTCGAACAATACCTGGGTCGAAAATCCGCACAGTTGGCCATTGTCGCGCAGAAGGATGACCCATTGTTTGGCAAGCAGGTCTGCGAGGAATTGGCTTTCGGAGACGCCGTCGTAATGCGCTCGCATCAACTGCTGCATCTGCGTAATGCAATCGGCGTGCAATTCACTCACCGGAATGGTCTGTGATTCCAACTTCATTAAAGCGATCCAAGCTCCAGATAAGGAACCAATTCACGGTCCAGTTTTTGGACCGCCCCCGCGTCCTCCTGCCAGGCGACCACATAGAGCCGGCTTGGCAGAGGAAAATGCGGCCGCGCCAGCAATTCCGGCAGCAGCGGATCTCGCTCGTGAAGCCCTGCCAGAAAGAAGGCGTAGCGCTTCCGTTTTTCACGGATGACTTCCTCCAACAAGACGTTGAAGACGGAGCGATCGTTGCCCCGGATACAAACCAAAGACAGGATGAAATAATCCAGCGGCAAAGCCGGTTTCGGTAGAGGCGGCATTTTCTTAAGCTTTGCCATCAGGTTGAACGGTATTCGCAAAAGTCCCACCCAGGTGTTGTAACCCGTTACCCGCCACTGCCGAAATGCCCGTTGGTCCCACGCGGCAACCACACCGGCCAGGGCGTTGTCTTGAAAAGCCAGGAAGACATCCTCCCATTGCAGATGCGACAACAGACAGCCTAGCACGCCGAAGTCCTCCACTCGATATTCGGGGAAGAACTGTCGGGAAGGGCCTTCACGATTTAGAAATTCAACGATCCCGGGACCGTCGGCAACGCTGGCACGCCGCACACGAATTTCGGCGCAGCCGTTGCTGTTGCTCTTGGTTTGCAGACCGACGGCCATACAGCAAAATCGGCCAAAATCATGGTAGCAAGGGAGGCCGCAGCGCCCCGAAAGCAGCACAGCTTTGGCCGGACGGTTTTCTTCCATGATGGTGGACAGATACAGTTGCGCCTGCCGGCCAGCGTGAAGTTTGCGCAGTGATGCATAACCGTGTGCGAGAATCTGCCGGTTTCTGATGGACGGATCCAAACGAAGACCGCTCAGATAACCAACAAGGGTGGGCTGGCCGTTGACGAACATCGACTTGACTGATCGATGACCTGTGGCCACCACATGCCCGGTCTGCGCTTCACGGCAAACAAGAACTTCCGATTGCCTGCCTTCCACGCAGAGTGCGCCCAGATAATCTGGGCTTCGATCAAATGAAAAGCGGATCGCGCCTGGCATTTCAGCACTGCGGCTGAAGATCTGAAGTTCCTCATTGTCCGCCGAAGTTGCCAGATCGAAGCGGAAGCTGGTTGTGCGAACAGATGCCACCATGGGAGTGGGCAAGGCGCAAGTAATGTCGGTACTCATGGAGTGCCTCCGAGCGGGATGCCAGCCTTTTGGGACAACTCCCGGCGCAACATCCAATTGAGCATCCAGTAGGCCCATGCACGGCCTGGCGTCGGACTGTTGCACCTGAATTCCAAACTGCGTCGGAAGATGGATCTCCAGGTATAAAATGAGCTTCGCGCGCGATGGCATTTTTCTTCAACCTCTGTGGCGCGCATGGACTCCGGACGAAAGGGAACCTGGCCAAAGCGATAATCCTCATGCAGCCACCATTGCCGATATTTCAGATGCCCGTCCGTTTCGAGATCGTGGTACAGCGGCGTGCCGGGAAATGGCACGAGGTGATTGAAGGCCGCGAGGAAGAGATTTTCCTTTTTAGCGAATCGAACGCTCTCATCGAAGCTGTCTGGCGTGTCATGAGGATAACCGAATATAAATGTCCCATAGGCAAAAACTCCCGCCCGCCGCAAGCGGTCCAGTGCAGCATGGTAACCGTTCACCTTGTTGATGCGTTTGCCCATGGCGGCGAGATTTTGAGAATTGAGGGACTCGAAACCAATCAGTAACCCCATGCACCCGCTGCGGGCCATTTGTCGGATCAGCGATTCGTCGTTCAAGGCGTGCAAGCTACCCTGGCTCATCCATTGGATTCCAAGCGGTGTAATGGCTTCGAAAAGTTCGCGGGCGCCCGCCGGGTCGCCGACGATATTGTCATCGACAAAAAAGACGTATTTGTCGCGCACGTCACGCAGTTCTTCTACAATTTCCTGCGCCGGACGCCGCCGGTAAGTACCTTGGAAGACAGCGCCAATGGAGCAGAAATTGCATTGAAACGGACACCCGCGGCTGGTCTCGACCAGCGCCACGGGAAGGTAGTTCTTTCCTTGAAAAATGCGACGATCCGGCTGGAGTCCCTGCAAGGGCCGCATCCGGTCGCCCCGATAGAATGCCTTGAGTTGTCCGCGCCGCGCGTCTTCCAAAATCTCCTGCCATACTGATTCCGCTTCCCCGATGCAAACCGCATCGGCGTGTTCCCTGGCTTCCTCCGGGCATAGAGTCGCGTGGTATCCGCCGAGCACCACGGGAATCCCGCGCTCGCGAAACTGGGCGGCAATGTGATAACCGCGCTTTGAGGAATAGGTCTCTATGGACAACGCCACCAGGTCCGTTGGAACATCGTAATCAATCCGTTCCAGGCGATCATCTAAAAACCTGACTTGCCAGGCAGGCGGAGTCATCGCCGCCAAACGGGCCATGGCCAGCGGTTGGAGCTGCCATGACCTGACGAATGGTTTGCCCGGTTTGCGGCCAATCGCCGGATAAATGAGTGTCAGCCGGCGCATACAGCCTCCTCCTCTTCCTGCGGCACAGTCCAATCGCCGGATTCAGGCGGGCTGCCGGGATCTTCTGCAGAATACGGTGTGGCAAAACGTGGTTCGGAGTAGAGCCGTTTTACAAAAATCCGGTAGGCCAAATTCCCCACGAAATTGATGGCGCATCGAATGTCCAAGTGACTGACGCGTTTGGCCACGCGATGCAGCCGGAAAGTTTCTTTGTAGGCCCACTTGAATCCGCGGTAGAGCTTCTCGGGCGTCATTTGCGTGGGTTTGATGACAACATGCATGGTGTCGTAATCGTCCCAATTATAACTGAGGATCCGATTCTCCGCCTGCATCCGCGCAAACAACTGGGTGCCGGGGTAAGGCGTGTAAAGTGAGTAGCGCGGGATGTCCACGCCGAGATTCTGCACGAGTTGAACGGTAGACTCAAAGACGCTGGCGTCGTCGTGATCAAACCCAAACACGAAACATCCCTGGACGGTGATGCCACGCCGTTGCAGGAAGCGGATCAAATCGTGGTAGTGCAGCGTTTTGTTGAAATTCTTCCGGATGCCTTGGAGTGTCGTTTGGTCGCCAGATTCAAACCCGACCAGCAAGTAAACGCAGCCGCTCCGTGCCATGAGGTCCAGCAGTTCGGTATTTTGGAGGCTGTCGGCGGTGACCAGGCCGCCCCAGCGTTTGCGGAGCGGGGCGATGGCGGCGAATAATTCCCGCGCGTAGTCCACATCATCAACGAGGCTGACGTCATTGAAGCCGAAATGTCTTCCCTGGATATTGCGCACGTCGCGGACCACATCGGAAATTGGCCGCTTCAAATAGCGCGGCCAGACGGCATTGACGGTGCAGAAATCGCAGATGCGCCTGCATCCCCGGGTCGCCTGAACCGTGTTGGGCAGCATGTAACCGCTGCCCCGCTGCAAATCTCTTCGCGGGGAAGGGACCTCCGCCAGCACATGGTCAGGCAGCTCATGTTCCCGGTAGATTCGCTGAAGTTTGCCTTGGCGAAAATCGTCAAGGAGCCGGGGCCAAGTCCGTTCCGCGCGTCCAATGACGATGCTGTCGGCGTGCTGAATCGCTTCGCCGGGCAGGATCGTCACATGAACGCCGCCGAGCACAACAGGGATGCCGCGCTGACGAAAATGTTTGGCCAACGCATAAGCTGGGCGCGCGCAGCCGGTGATGACGCTGATCCCCACCAGATCGGCTGGTTCGTTTAAGGGAATCGGATCCACGCTGCCGTCCACAAGCGTGATCTCCACTCCGGGAAAATCCGGGACCAGCGCAGCCAGAGTGGTGAGGGTCAGCGGCGCCTCGCGCATCGAACGAACAAACGGGCCGATCCGCAGCTTGTGCATGTGAGCGTCAGGCATGATGAGAAGAATGCGCATTATGAAATCCTGCCAACGTCAGACATTGTTTGAGGCTTCACTCCATTGCAGCCCGAAGCACCGTCATCGGACCGCTCTGTTTCAGTCACTCGGAGCATCGGTTTCATACACCGTTGATATTGCAGTGGCGGCGTGGCGAACGCGCATGACCCAAAGGAAACCCCTGCTTTTCGCGAATCTCCCGTCGTACCAATAAGTTTAGCGCCAGAGAGCCTAGAAGCGAACGCCGGTTCGCTCTGAGACTGATCCTCCGCAGAACGTTGGCCAGATCATAGAATTTTCGACGGTTCAGCCGACAGTTTTCCGACAAAGTCTGCGCAGTCAAATTCTTCGGATCAAACACCACATCTCCCCAGCAGAAATCCGGCGAGAGCCACCATTTTTCATGCCGAAGCCGGTTCTGTAATTTCAGCTCATCATAAAGCGGTGTTCCCGGATAGGGCGTCAAATGGTTAAACAACGCCAGAAGGAATTTCTTTTCATTCGCGAAGGCGAGCGTGGATTCAAACGATTCAGGAGTATCGTGGTCACACCCAAAGACGAACGAGGCACAGATCTTGATCCCCTGACCATGAATCTTGCGGACCGCCTCGTCAAATCTCTGAGGACCATTCGTCATCGGTTTACGCATCTGTCGCAGACTGCCTTCATTCAGTGATTCGAAACCGATGAGCAGCCCCTCGCAGCCGCTGCCGGTTGCCAGTTGGAGAAGTTCGTCATCGAAAGCGATCTCGATACCCGCCTGAGCGGTCCAGCGGACGTTCAATGGAATCAAGGCGCGGAACAACTCCTTTGCTCGGGCGGCATCACCAATCAGATTGTCGTCGGCGAAGAGTATCCTCCCTCGTGGTAAAATCCGAATCTCCTCGATCACTTCGGAAACTGGCCGGCAGGTTTTCCTATGCCCGAAATGCACCCCAACCGAGCAGAAACTGCAGGCATGCGGACAGCCGCGTCCGAACTCGACCAAATGCACCGGCTGGTATCTTTTCCCATAAAATATATCCCGGCGGTAAACCAATCCTCGAAGGCAGGGGCGTTTGTCCGTCTTATAAACTTGCCGAAGCCGACCCCGGCGCGCGTCTTCGATCACGCTCGGCCAGAGGTCTTCCGAGTCTCCGATCACGATGGCATCTGCGTGTTCCGCCGCCTCCTCGGGCATGGACGTCACATGGAATCCCCCAAGCACCACGGGAACCCGCCGCCGGCGAAACTCGGCGGCAATTTCATAGGCTCTTTTAGCCGTGAAAACTTGCACCGAAATGCCGACCATGTCTGTCGGCTGTAGATAGGGAACCTTTTCTATGCGATCGTCGTAAAAGGAGAGCGACACGTCTTGGGGGGTGAGACCTGCCAGCGCCGCCATTGTCAGCGGTTGCATCTGGACGGCTCGCATCCGTCCACCCATCGAGGGGTAAATCAATGTGACACGCATAGGCGACTGAATCTTGGTCATACGTGGAATAGATTCGATTCCCGAGGTCGCGTGGACAATGCGGGAATAGTCGTTGCGATACAGTCGGAAATACACAACGGCACCATACGACCATCTTTCACCACTGCGTCCGGGCAGGGTTGGCAATGAACCACGCGGCCCTTTTCATCAAATGCAGCGGGCCGTTGAAACAAGAACCGTTTGGCCTTTAACCGCGCGCCGCGACGGCTCGCATACTCCAGCAGTTTCAGATTGCCGGCGAGCCTGCCCCCGGCAAGCCCGTTGAGCAGGAGATGCACTGAAAAAAGTCCGGCGTGTTGAGGTTGATAAAACGGGTAACGACCAGTCGTCATGCGCGCCAATGCAAGGAATGCCCTTTCCATCCATGTTGGTTTCAAACTGTGGTAAAGGGAAATTTTTTCGTTCTGATGCACCGCGCCAATCATGAATGACAACCAGCGAGGATCCGCCGCATCAAGGTTGGAGCCGAGAGTCGCGAACTTGGTCAGTCCAAATTTCGCTTGCAGTGATTGGCTGCTCTCCCGGTTGCAGGTCTCATCCGCGAAAATGAATGGTCGGGAGCAATTGGATTGGGCAAACATGCCAGTCTCAAGATCCCCGCAAATCGATGGCATCCGACTGACGTCCCGCCACCATGTGACCAACAAGTAACAAACGTGAGGCGAATCCAACGCAAAACTGACCGCCTCGTTAATTTCCGCAGGCTTGTCCGGATAAGCAGTCACAGCCAGTCCGACTTCGATGCCGTGGGCGGCAACGAGGGCGCTCTTTTCCACGCGCATGCGCCGCAGATCGTCCGCGGCCGATTCCGCCGACAGGTCCGGGCGCCGTTGATTCGGCTCTATGTGAAGAAAAATGACATTTGTCCCGGCGCGCTTCAGTGCGGCGAGTAATTGATCATTCAAATCGAGTCCATTTGTGAACAATTCAACGAACAGCCCGCGTCGGCGCACTCGCCGGACAATCTCCACCAGATCCGGGTGCAAAGTGGGTTCCCCGCCCACGATCGAAATGGATTGCAATCTGCGGAGGCGTGTCAGCGCGTCCAGCTGTGCGTCAATTTCCGACAGCGGTTTTATATGGTCCGGTTGCAAATTGTAGCAATCACGGCAGCGGATGTTGCAGCCTCGCAGAATGTCCAAAACAGCATGTGGGACGTTCTCCGGCGTCCACGGCAAAGGCAGAGGCGTGTTCTTCATGCCGGCACCTTTCCGGTTTGCTCGGCAACTCCCGCGTGTATGTTTTCCTGTATGCGAAGCAGTTGCCCCGACCGTGCGAAGACCTCATCAGGCACGCCTACGGCTTTCATCATTTCCACCGCTTGGTCGAAGGGATTGGACATTCGTCTCAATGCCAACACGCGGTTGAGACCCAATGTGCCGATGCAAGTCAGCGGCATCGGTGAAACCGGGAAATCAGATCCGAATACCAGTTTTGCCGCCAGCCGAGGTGAACGGAGGAAGGAACGCAGCAGCCATATCCGGGTGATCACAGCAAAGGCGCTGATATCCCCATAAAACCGTTCGTGGCGCAAAGCCATTTCCCGCCACGCTTGACAATACGATTTTTCGTGAAGAAACACCCGCGCCCCGCAATGCGCGGCAATCACCGTGACGCCCCGTTCCAGAGCCGGCGTCAACCGGCGGGGATCGTTTAGCGTGTTGGGGAATGACTTCAGGATGTGTTCGGTGCCGGTGTGGCAGAGCAAAGGAATTTGATGCCGCGCCATCAGGTCGTAAAACCGGAAACAGCGTGGGTCATCCGGCTGAATGTTTTGTGCGCCGGGCAGCCATTTGACCAGACAGGCGCCCCGGCCAATGAGGCGTTCCAGCTCGCTCAAGGCGTCGGGGCGGTAGGGGTGAATGCTCGCGCCAAAGAGAACCTTTCGGTGACAATCCGCGAGGTCAGCGACAAAATCGTTGTCGGTTGCCATCAAAGTGCATTCCTCATCACGCGTTCCGTCATCATGGTGGGCTGCATCGAAGGCCAGTAGAACCGCCTGGTCCACCTTGCTTGCGTTGAGTTTGTTCACGATCAGTCGTGTGACCTGCTGGTCACAATCCGGTGCGCTGGTCACTCCCGTCGGCAACCCAATCTGGCGCAGGAACAAGCGGAAAGCCATGCTGCGCCGGAACGCTGGAGCGAGAAAATTGCCGCTGGCTTCGGATCCCACACCAGCGACGTGAACATGAAGATCGCAGATCATGGTGTGGCGTCCGTTTTGGAGATGCGCATTCCGTTTTTCCACTGGCTGAAAGGTGGGGAAATCAGGAAGGCGCGTGTGCATTCATCCGGCGCGATTACGGTCCCGGCAGTCAATAAAGAATATCCCCCTACCATCGCTCGGTTGCCAATGTTCACTTTTGCCAGAATCAATTCCAACTCGCCCCGGTCATTGCGCAGCATGACATGTGGGTTCAGCCGCACACCCGCGCCGAAGATGACGTCGTCGCCGATGCAAATGAAGGAGCGATCAAGAATTCGCAGCCCGGCCGCCCAGTAAGTCAACTGGCCAATGCGCGCGCCCCACAGGCGCAGCCAGAGAGTATAAAGACCGGGAACTAACCGCAGCACTTCTTCCAATGCCGGCAGCCGGCAGAAAATCACCTGGAGGTTAAACAAGACCCACCACGAAAAGAAATGCTTTGTGCCGACCAGAATACGCCCTTCCCGAAGCGGTGCCACTGCCCGGACCACCCTGGCGGCCAGCGGCGGAAACAGATAGAGCAAACCCAGCCCGGCGAGAAGCCTCCAGCGCCACGGGCTCCAGGCGACGCTGAGGGTGACCCCAATCAAAACGGCATGAAGGAACGGGCAATAATTGATGATCAACATCAACAGCCGCTTTGGACCGGACAGGATCGAGCTGAACTCCTTCGCCTCGCCGGTTTCACCGATTCTCACCACGCTCGAAGAAGTTGATTCCATAAATTATTCTATCAACGAAGGAAAGCTGGGCGAGCGCTCTGCTGCCGGTCCACAGGCTATGCGCTACTAGCCTTCCTACCCCGTCCAATCATGACCCCAAAAATGCCACCCGCCACCAGACCGCCCACGCCAGCGCCAACGCCAATCTTTTTCACCAAAGCCTTGGCCCCATCCAGCACCGGATTATTGAGGAAGTCGGTGCCGACGTGAGCGAGCGCGACCTTCCATTCGCCATTTTCCTTCACGACGGTGGCGCTCCAGCGGACGTTCATTTCAACCACCTGTCCTGACTTCATTGTGTATGTGTCTATCGCGCTGCCGTAGCACACTCCCGTGTTGGCGTCCACAAAACGCGTCAGGATATCCGCCTTTGGCTCGGTTTTCAGGCTCGTCACCAATGCATCGCTGGACCGGAACATCCGGTCGAAGAATTCCTGCATCTGGGCCTCGTTGGTCAGGACAGTCTGGTTGACGGCGGTAAAGGCGAAATCCCTGGCGAAGCAGGACGCCAGCCCCTTGATGTCTTGTTTGCCGATTGCTGTGGCCACCTTGTCGCGCAATGCACGCAGCGCCACATGATCTGCCTCCCGGGTGTCGTCTGCCGCGAACGCCACGGTGCTGCTCCCGATGGACGATATGAACATGAGTGCTAAAGAAAGTGCTTTGAAGTTTAATTTCATAGATTAGTGATCCTTAATCGCATGTTTTATATGGCGATTGAACTAATGTTCATCCAATCCATCCTCGTATCAAGCGCGATTTGGAACAGTTTCGGCAAGTTGCTTGTTGACGCATAGCGGCGGCTGTTCTCACAACGGCAGAATACACCGGGCGGTCGTGGCCGTGATAATTGAAAAAACATGTGGGAGCATTGACAAAAACAATGATTGGGACTGGGGTCAAGGCCGGCATTCCCGTAGCGCCGAGTGCCTTCGGGGCTTAACCTTGATTTCTCTCAGATGCCCGGTATGCCAGCGATGGCAGCGAAAACATGAGTGTGACCCCAACCAGCGACACCCAAACGATGGACACGGCGTCCGTACTCTGGTGGACCACAAAAGTTTGAAAAGCCAGCAAGGCTCCGGCTGCGTATGTAAGTCCGAGGAGGAAAAAACAAAGCGGCGCGTAATGCGTCACGATTTCTTCAGGACTCCGCCCCTGCGCAGTCGAGCGACTGTAAATCTCCACCATACCGTGGCGCACCATGAGGATGTCATGCATCCAGGCCGTGTAGCCGTAAAGAGCACCCGTGCAGAGCAGAACTCGGAGTACAGTTGCTGTTGAAAGTGATTCATGCTGGGTTCCCAGGAGGGCGATAAACAGCAATGGACTCATGTTGGCCGAGTACATAAAGCCGTGGTGTGCGTAGTAGCTGCCGACCACCCAAGGCCCTTTGAATCGCCACTTGTGCAAAAGGTTGGTGGCGATGCCGGGGGCGACGTATCCGTAGAACACAGGCAAGAGCATCACGTAGAGCGCGAAAACGCGGTTGTCTGACCATGCCACCCAGACGAAATACATTACGACAAACAGTGGCAGCGGGAGCGCGTAAACCCAAAAGCGAATGACAGCACGACTCATGTTTTTTTTGTTCGGGGTGGAAAAAGCCAGCGTTTGGCAATTCGCAGAGCGACGCTGGTCCTCAGTCGCGGCGGTAGATTGTGGAATATCTGTGGCCCCGCTCCCTTCACATAGGGAGGCGGTTCGGCATAGTCCACGTTCACTTCAACCAGGGTTGGCGGTTCGGCCGCCAAGGCCTGGTTCAAAGCGAGTTCGATGTCGGCGTCGTTGGCTGCACGGACGTACTTCATGCCAAAACTCTGCGCCAGGAGCTGAAAATCGGGGTTGGGAATCCGGGTGAACGGCGTGCGCCGGTAAACGCGGCGTTGGGCTTCTTTGATCAGTCCCCAAGCTCTGTCTTGGAAAATCACCACGATTATTTTCGCCCCCCACCGCACAGCGTTGAGACACTCGAAGCCGCTCATCAGGAATCCGCCATCACCGACAAGGCTCACCACCTGCCTCGTCGGGAAAGCGAGTTTTGCCGAGATGGCCGCCGGGATTGAAAAGCCCATCGCCTGATAATCCGCCGGCGCGAGAAAAGAACGGGGTGAGTATACCGGGAAATCGTTCAGTGCCCAGAATTGGTGCGCTCCGCTGTCTGTGACCAGAATCGCGTCCCGGTCCAAGCGCCAGCGCAGGAGCCGCAAGAACCGCGACGGGGTGACGCCGTTAGGCAAGGATGAAGCGGTCAAAGCCTTCGTTTCACAGCGCGCACGGGCTTGGCTGATGAACTCCTGGAGTGGTATGTTGACAGGGCGGCGATCCCTCTCCATGCGAGCCAGCAAACCCCTGAGCGCGATTTTTGCGTCGGAGGTAATTGCCAGTGAAGCTGGATAATTCGCTTCCAATGAAGCCGGATTAATATCGATGTGGATATGCTCCCGAGGCGGTCTGACTCCGTACGAGCCTGTGGCCGTCTCGCCGTACTTGCATCCCACAGCCAATAGTGCATCGATTTTGCGGAAAACCCGCCAGGCTGCCGCTGTTCCGCTGCGGCCAAAACCATAGCCAACACTAAGGGGATGATCCTCCGAGATGACGCCGCGGCCGGAAATCGTCGTCGCCACTGGGGCCTGGAGCAACTCCGCCAACGCCCTCAACTCATCCATTGCCGTGACCGCACCCGCGCCTGCGTAAATCCCAACAGACGGAGAATGCCTTAGTCGATCTGCCGCGGCATCAAGTTGCCCGCCAATATCCGGTAGAGCGGATGGGCAGGGGCCCGTGGAAAACGTGAACCGCCTCCGTTCCATCAGGAAAGTTGACGGAATTTCGACCACCGTCGGTCCCGGTTCACCTTGGCAGGCCAATTCTGCTGCGCGCAAAACTGCCTGGGGAACTTCTTCCGCTGTCGCCGGCTTGAAGCAGCCTTTGACCAGCGGCTCCGCCACCGCGTTCTGCTTGATTTGATGAAGCTGGAAAGATTTTCCGGCCACTTCGCCGCCCGCGCTGACCAGAACCACCAAGGGAGAGGAATCGAGGCGGGCCTCGGCGATGCCGGTGAGGGCGTTGGTCAGCCCCGGTCCAGACGTCACAACGGCGACACCAAGTTTTCCGGTAACCCGGGCGTAGGCATCAGCCATGAATATTGCCGTGCTTTCGTTGGTTGGTGTGAAGGTCAGAAACGGTGCGTCGGCCAGCGCGTCGAACAACTCAATGTTTTGAATTCCAGGCAGTCCGAAGACCCGCTGCACTTCCAGGAGCCTCAAAGCTTCCACCGTCGCTTCGGCTGCAGTCGTATTTGTGCTGTCGGGATGCCAACTCATATCTTTGCCTTCTCCACGGCGCATCCCTCGGAAAACCTGTGGTGCCAGCGCGTTGACAACCAACTCACCGCTCCCAGAATGCCGCCAGCCAGCAGGTCCAGGAACACATGCTGTTTGATCAAAAGCGTAGACACCAGGACTGCGGCAGTCCACAAACAGACAGCCCCGATTAACCACTTATTGTGCTTCCAGCCACGGAAAACATCACATGCGCAGCCTGCGGTAAACACGCCAAAGCCAGCATGCAACGACGGGCACGCATTGCGGGGCAGGTCGGAGCTTACAATCAAATCATAAAAAAAATGTCCGCCGGGGAACGCCTTGGATCGCGCCACAGAGGTCGGCCAGAAATAGAAGATGATGAAGCTGACGCTGATCAGTAGCGCAAGGCCCTGGCAACAGGCGAGCAATTGGCGTCGCGATGTCATTAACCAGATCACCAGTGGCATCGTGACAAACTGGGAGACATAAACGAAGTCCATTCCGGGCTGAAAAGGTATCAAACGGTCAATCGCCAGTTGGGGCATCTCGGTCACGGGACCTTCCGGCAAACGTTCGAGCAGGAAGTAACCTGTCCAAAATGCCAGTGTAATGCCGCCGCCGAGGAAAACCTTGATCTTCCATTCAGCGATGAGTCGTCGCCATAGGCTATCGAGGCTCATTGGGTGCCTCCCGAACCAGCCGACGGGCCATGCTGATCATGCGTGTTCCAGAAAAGCAGTTCGCCATTTGGAAATTGGGGAAGGGCCTCCAGCAAGGCGGCAAAAGCCTTTCCGCTGAAAGCCGGATCGAGGCAAAGTTCGTGTTTCGCCGCTGCGGAAACCGCCGCCCTCGTTGCCGTCGGGACGTCTCGATAGCCTCGTCCGAGTTGATGAGCGTCAATCATTTCAAGTTGATTGAAACAACGTTCAAGGCTCCCTTTCCCCAAGTCGAGAAGCGAAAGCGTGTTTTTCATGAGCCGTTCCAGCCGCCGACGATTGGCGATGATGGTCTCCACTGTCTGCACGGCCACCACCCGCGTGGTGGCTCCCGCCAGCGCCAATCCGATCAGCAGTCCGGCGACCGAGCCACCGGTGGCGAACGGGATGTAAATGCGACGCGGTTGCGGCAGTAATCCCGCCCGCACCTGCTCAACCAACTCCAATGCGGCACGGACATGCCCCAGTGTTGCTACGGGTGTCGAGGCTCCCAGGGGCACGACGCAGGCCTTCATGCGCCATCCAATCCAGTGGGCATGCAACACCGTCGCGAGCATGGTGCTCCCGTGGTGAATACGGACCCCCATTTCGCGAAGCATGGCCAGTTCTGGCGTACGGAACGATTGGCCTCGATAAGGAAAAACCACCGCATGCACATCCAAACCCGCCTTCCGGCCCAGCATACCGCAAGCCTGTACCGTGTGGGATTCCACGTCACCGTGGACAACCAACGCGCCCTTTTGGTCCTGCTGGACGGCCGCCAGCAAGTATTCCAGTTTTCGAACCTTGTTGCCACCATAGATTTCGGAGCAGCGTCCGTCGTCCTTGATCCAAAACCGGAAGTCATTCTCCAGCTTTGCTTGCCTCACTGGAGACGGGAATCGTCCGAGTGATAAACGAGGAAACCGATCCAACGATGTCCAAATAGGGCCAATATTATTATAGTTCATTGCTTCCCTCTCGCACATTGTGATCTGGAGATTGCGATCGCCATGGTCGGGAACAGAACAAAGGAACGGTTGTAGCGGTTCCCTTCGCATAGAATCAGCGGAATGAGGCGAAGATTCAAGTCTCATGCCAATGAAATTCAAATCCCTGTGTTGCTTCACTCAATCCACTTCCCCCCAGTATCCTGGTCAAATGCCGCCGATTCCAGGCCAAAACGAACAGTCGAATTCCGACGAACCGAGCTTGCAGCCAAGCCATTGCTGTGGGTAAATTCCCCTGCATTCAGAGAAACAAAAAATGACGATTAACTGATTTTTTACAAAATAATTCGCGTAGCTTCGGCTGCTGTTCACTACGAAACATGGGAATTTCGATTCAAGGACAGCGCTTGGAGCGCGCCCCACTCGGGGCGCGCCGAAAGCGTTCCTTGAAAGGCATCCATGTGCCTGTAGTGGGGCGTTAGTAGGTTCGCCCCCTATTTTTTCAGGCACAAGGTTTCTTTCAAGGAGCAGTCCATAACACGGCTGATTCGTGCGCGAGCGAACAGCCATGCCTCGAATCTTCGACAACATCGAAACCGATTTGCTCCCAGCGCTGAAGCAAACCCTTCTCGTCTCCGAGCGGTCCGACTTTTGCGTCGGCTACTTCAATTTGCGCGGCTGGAAGGCGATTGACGGCCTCATCGAAAAGTGGGCAGGCGGCGAGGGCGCGCAATGTCGTCTCCTTGTCGGAATGCAGCGACTCGCCCAAGACGAATTGCGCCTCGCCTACAGCCTCTTGCCGCAAGAAGACCAGATCAGCCAGCAGGCCGTCATTCGGTTAAAGCGACGCCTCGCGGAGGAGTTTCGCGCACAGCTCACTTTCGGTGCGCCCACGGATGCTGACGAAGCCGGCCTTCGCCGTCTCTCGGCTCAACTCAAGGCGGGCAAGGTTGTCGTAAAACTGTTTCTCCGCCACACCCTTCACGCCAAGCTCTACCTCTGCTTCCGCCTCGACCCCAACAACCCCATCACCGGATTTCTCGGCTCAAGCAATCTCACGCTCGCCGGTCTGTCTAATCAGGGCGAACTCAATGTGGACGTTCTTGACCACGACGCCACCGGCAAACTCGCACAATGGTTCAAGGACCGTTGGGGCGACAAGTGGTGCGTGGACATCACCAAGGAACTGATCCAGGTGATTGATGAAAGTTGGGCGCGGCCTGAATGTCCGCCGCCCTATCATATTTACGTCAAGATGGCCTATCACTTGGCGGAAGAGGCACGCGCCGGCCTGTCCGAATTTACCATCCCGCCAGACATGCGCGATACGCTGCTGGAATTTCAATCCGCAGCGGTTCGCATCGCGGCCCGGCATCTGGAGAAACGCGGTGGGGTCATTCTTGGCGATGTCGTCGGCCTCGGCAAAACGCTCATGGCCTCCGCACTCGCCCGCGTGTTTCAAGACCCGCCACGCTCCCTTGAAACGCTCATTCTCTGCCCCAAAAATCTCGTCGGGATGTGGGAAGACTACGCCCACCGCTACCGCTTGATCGCGAAGGTTGTGTCCGTCACCCAGGCGCAGAACAGCCTGCCGGAGCTCCGTCGCTACCGCGTCGTCATCATTGACGAAAGTCACAACTTCCGGAATCGCGAGGGCCGGCGCTGGGCGGCGGTGCGCGATTATCTGGCGCGCAACGCCAGTAAGTGCATTCTCCTTTCGGCCACGCCCTACAACAAAGCCTACCTCGATCTTGCCAATCAGCTTCGTTTGTTCATGAATCCAGATGATGTTGTCGGCATCCGGCCCGAGGAATACCTGCGGCGCGACTGTGATGGCCGCCCCGACGAATTTACCCGCCGCCATCAGTGCGCGGTCAATTGCCTCTCCGCCTTCGAGAAAAGCGAACACGCCGACGACTGGCGCGAGTTGATGCGTCTGTTCATGGTTCGCCGCACGCGCACTTTCGTCGAACGGAACTATGCTTTTACGGAATGTCCTGCGTGCGCCGCGGTACTCCTGCCCACCCTGGAAAAATGTCCCAATTGCGAACGCGCGAAGGCCAAAGAGGACCGCCGATTTCTCATCCTTGAAGGCGGCAGCCGTTTTCATTTCCCCAAGCGCCAGCCGAAGACCCTCACCTTTCGGATTCGTGACAGCGACCCAAACGACCAATACGCGCGGCTCTATTCCGACAAGGTGGTTGACACCGTCCGTATGCTGCATCTGCCCCGCTACGGTCTGGCCAATTACCTCAAGCCTGCACCCGACGTGCCACCGTCGCAGGACGAAGCCGAAGTGATGGACAATCTTTCCCGCGCCGGCAAGCGTCTCATCGGCTTCTGCCGGACCAATCTGTTCAAGCGGTTGGAAAGCAGTGGCCATTCGTTCCTCCTTTCCGTGCGCCGCCACATCCTGCGAAATTATATCTTTTTGAACGCGCTGGAGAACGGCCTGCCGCTGCCCATCGGCACGCAGGACTCGGCGTTGTTCGATACCGCAATGGCAGCAGGCTGGCACACAACGCCACTGGCGTCCCGCCGACTTCTCGCCAGCCGACGGAGCCGTTGCGCTCGGCGGCGGTAACGGCTATCTCTACCATGTCCCGGCGATGCACGGGGCAAATCCACCAACGGACGACAGCGCACGCCAAGCATATCCATCGAGGTGCCCCCGATGTGATGCGGATTGGTCTCGCCGCACGCGTCTCGCGTCACCCGTTCGTGTCATGCGCACGGGCTTCCAGAAAATCGCGCAAGTGCTCTCAGATGCGCTTTTACGTCAAATGCCGCAGACGACACAGCAATCCAACCGGAAATTGGTTGTGTTTTCCGACAGTCGGCAAGACGCCGCAAAGTTGTCGGCAGGCATGAGATTTGCCCATTACCGCGATGCGCTTCGCCAATCCTTGGCCGGGGCGATACGGACTGCCGGACGTGGCACACTGGCCTTCAGGGACCAGCTTTCCGGCCAAACACTCGACGGTGAACGGCAACGACTTTCGGCAGAGTTCGCAGCAACACATCCCACAGAAGCCCAAATTTTGCTCGGTGCAGCGAATGCTGCTTTTGCCAATTTGCCCGCGCCGGGAGCAGGACAACTCACCTACGCCCAAGCATCGCAACAAATCCTCTTACGAGGCGAACACGGACCATTTCCAGTTTCTCAACTCACTGTGGACATCGCAGCGCGGTTGCTCGCGCGTGGGATGAATCCCGGCGGCTTCGGACAGGACGTGCTCTGGACCGATGCCGCGCAGCACCGCGGTCCTTGGCGCGAACTTTTCGAGTGGAACATAGCGGGCCAACCTGCACCACGCCTAAATCTCTCTCCGGAACAACAGAGTCACCTTCGCCGGATTGATAATGCTGCCCTTGCGGAAGCGATGGACATTGTCTTCGCCTCTGGTCGCCGCAGCTTGGAAGCATTGCGCATCTCTCTCGCAACAACTGACCGCGTGCGCTTCCATGCGCCCCGGCCTTTGGTGCAAGAAACGGCTGACGGTGTGATTCAGGTACTTGGCTCTCGTCGCAACCGCATTTCGACGCACGATGCGAACGCGCTGCAAAATTTGCCGCGCTACGTGGTGGCTTACATTCATGCCGTCGCCCGCCAAAACGGAGAAGACGCACAAACACTCGAACGCGATGTGATTGACTACCTGGAGCTTTGCGCAGTGCTTTCTCCGGCTCAGATTGGAGTCCTATTCGCAGAGCAGATTTGTTTGATGCGTCCCGAAGAGGAATTCTACGCATGTCCTCAATGTCGGCGTATGCACCTGCATCGAGCGGGTGGCGTGTGCATTGACTGTCTCATTCCTCTCGCCCTGCCACAGCCCCTCAGTGGCGTTCCGGCGGACGCCGACTATTACAATTTTCTCGCCACGCAGGCTGGCGATGTTTTCCGCCTGAATTGCGCTGAACTCACCGGCCAGACGAACAAAGCAGAGGCCCGCAATCGCCAGCGTCTTTTCCAAGGAATTTGTCTCCCGCAGCCAACGGAGGAACTGCGCACCGACGAACTTGACTTACTCAGCGTCACCACGACGATGGAAGCTGGCGTGGACATCGGGGCATTGCTTGCAGTGATGATGGCGAACATGCCACCCATGCGCTTCAACTACCAGCAGCGTATCGGGCGGGCGGGACGGCGTGGAGCGGGACTTGCAATCGCGCTTACGCTTTGTCGCGGACGCAGCCATGACGACTACTATTTCCAGCGGCACGACCGCATCACCAGCGACCCACCGCCGCAACCTTATGTGGACTTGCGCCGCCGAGCCATCGCACAACGGGTGTTGAATAAGGAGGTGCTCCGTCAAGCGTTTGTCGAACTGGGTCTCTTTGTTGGGAACAGCGGCGATAGCGTGCATGGCGAATTCGGTGATGCGGCGAATTGGAACCAGCCACCAAACGCAACTGCGACGCAGACTGTAGAACAGCAAGTGGCCGGTTGGATCGCAGCCAACGTCACGGCCATTGAACGAACACGCGATGTCCTGCTCGCCTTTGCACCGCATCTCCAGGGGGAACGTCAGATGTTGCTCGAGTTCGTGCAGCAACAACTCGTCAGCCAGGTAACCCGCGTAGCAAACGACGCCCGCTTCACTCAGGACTCACTGAGCGAACGACTCGCTAATGCTGGGTTGCTACCGATGTTTGGGTTTCCGACGCGCGTACGCTTGCTTTACCACGACAATCCGAATCGCGCCCGTGATTGGCCACCGGAAGATTCGGTGGACCGCGACCTCGACATCGCTATCAGCCAGTTCGCCCCCGGCGCCGAAACCGTGAAAGATGGCGTGGTGCATACCGCCGCCGGAGTGGTAAGTTACCGCCGCATCGGAACGCAGGTCCGCGAGCAACCAAATCCTCTCGGCCCACCCGTGCCGATGGGGCTCTGCTACAATTGCCAAGCAGTGGATATCTCATCTCCCCCAGCTACTACCTGTCCGGCTTGTGGTGCTCCAATCTCGACCACTCCTGGACGCGACTTCCATGTCGTGCAACTTGCTCAACCACGCGGCTTCCGTACGCTCTACGAGGGTGGTCGTGATTTCGATGGGGTCTTCGAGTGGACGCCGCGAGCCTCTCGCCCGAAAACGGACGCTGCACCACTGCCGATGACTCCGCATCTGAATTTTGAGTTTTGGGCTGATGAACCACGCCAGGTATGCGTTGTAAATGACAACGCAGGCCAATTGTTCCAGTTCGAAAGACTGGCGCAAGGTGAAACGTGGGTGACCCGCAACGCGGTAAATCAGATCAACGCGCAACGATTAGAAGACCGTCTCGCCACATTGCCGGTACAGTTTGCAGCCGGAACTGCCCCCGATGTCCGTGCGCTCGGCTCGCTCAAACTTACCGACCTCTTGGTCCTCGGCCTGCGGCTTGTGCCGGCCGCGTTGGACTTGGACCCGCGTCGGGTCGAAGGGCGGGCCGCGCTCTATTCCTTCGGATTCTTGCTTCGCCGTGCTGCTGCGGTGCTACTCGATATTAACGAATGGGAACTCAGGGTCGGGCTTCGGGTTGTCCGCAACACGCAGGGCAACATTGTTGGACAGGTGTTCCTTTCCGACGCCTTGGAGAATGGAGCAGGCTACTGCTCGCAGTTCGCAACGGCGGCGGCGATGGAGCGACTCATCCATTTTGTCGCCGACCCGACTGGCTCTCTGCTCGCGCCGATTGTCGCTCTCGGTCACGCAGACCGATGCCAGACTTCTTGCCCTGATTGCTTGCGTGACTACAGCAACCTCGCGTGGCACAACATCCTCGATTGGCGCATGGCGCTCGATATTGCCCGCCTTGCTCTCGACTCGAACACGCCGGTGGATTACACGACGCCCTACTGGCAGCCGCTCGTTACCACTTCAACCACGGCCTACTTCAATGCTCTTGGATGGACACCCGCCACATTCGGCGGTTTGCCTGCTGCGCGATCTGGCAACCGTGGTGAATTCATTGTCCATCCATTATGGGCAGCTAACCATCCAACAGTCTTGCTGGCGCGAGCCGAAGCCAACGCCGCTGGAATTACACATTTGCAGCCACAAAAGACCTTGTTCGAGCTTGTTCGCAGGCCATTTTGAAATGCTGTGGTGAATTATTGGCGATTTATGGCAATCCCGCCAGTAAACCACCCCGAGGCGAGGCGACTGTAGCCACTGGAAACCATCATAAATGGGTCGTATCAAGCTTTGACGGACCGATCCGCTTCACTTTCAAAAACCCGGCGAGCATTTTCTAGTGGAATTTACGGAAATTCCGTGCCAGGGGTCGCAAGACTTGATTTCAACGGAATGCTCGATCCCGCATTTCGCCCGCCCCCCAATTTCAGTCTGTCCATCAACCTTGTCGCCGTTCAAACGGATGAAAAATACTAGCTTCCGATGGAAACAGTCTCTGGCGATTAAACACCGACGGCAGCATTGATAATAAGTTCACAACTCATTTCAGCAGGCCGATAACCGCTCTCACTCTTCAGGGAGAAGGGAAGATTCTGATGGCCGGGCACCATCCATTTGTCAATGGTACGATTGTGGCGAGCGTTGCGCGGCTCCCCAAAACCCAACCCCGATTGCAGTCGTAACGGCGCTTCCGATTTCTCAATCCCAATTACTGGCTCGGTGTTCTTCATGATTCGCCCTTTCCTGCTCGCCAGACCCAACCCGGCCATTAGAAAGGCGCCGGGCCGCCGTGGGAGGGAGTCGACGCGACTTCCCATTCCACGGCAGGCCTGACGTTGCTCTGTCCTCCCGCCTCCACGTAACCTGCCTATATGGAGAATCCATTGCGGCGGAGGCATTCGTCACATGCTGCGATGTCGAATCGGAGCACGCGCTTGATCTTGAAAAAGACCAAGAGGCCCAGGCGCATCCACGCATTGATCGTGCGCCGGCAGACGCCGTAGTGTGCGGCGATTCCCGCTTTGTCGGTGAACCGCCTTTCTGGACTGGTTAATGTTTCCATGGCATTCCTTTCTGCCCGTTCTGATGCCGGCTCTGCATCTCCCGGGCTGGTGCTGTTGGCTTTCGGCGGTTCCGTCCGAGCCGCTGGCGGAAATTGTTCATTGCTTTCGAATCGCCTTTCCTTGCTTGTGGGGTTCGCTGTGCATGAAGAGTCTTTTATCGCACTCTTCGGCATCGAACATCCACTTCCCCTTCTCCAGCTGGCCTCGAATGATTTCTGATGCCTGCCAATTTGTCACTGTCCGGATCCCCACAACGTAGCGGGCCGCAAGGCCTGGCTTGTCCACGCGAGTCCTGACTGACGATGTTCTGGCTTGTTCGATTTCTTGCATAACTCTCCTTTTCATCAAATTGTAGTGCGTTCCGGCGCGGATGTCGGAAGAACCAGGAATTTTATTTGCCCGTTCGTGCGGAGCTTCCAAACCGCATCCCCAAAAACCTGTCCGCAGCGGCCCGGTGCATATGGAATGCGGGGCCTCATAATGAAAACCATTCCTCGGCTTGGGCGTGTGAAACCGGTGCCCGCGACAGATAGTTCTTTTTCAGCATGTCGATGCTGGTGCCACCTTCCTCGGCGACCTTGCCGATGTCGCCGAGGATGACAAGCCGGTAAGTAAAGTAGCTGTTGCGAAATGCGTTTCGACGATATGGAACGCCGGCCTTTTTGCAGAGGCGCTGCCAGGCGTGATACAAGGAATTTGCCGATAACCACTTGGCGGCGACCCGGCCATGCTTGACCGTAGCGGCAATGGCCTGCAACCGGCGGGCGAGAGCCGGCAAGATTGGCACCCGCCGTGCATCAATTTTTCCCACAGCGTCCGGAACCCGGATCAGCTCTTCAGGCTCGGCGGCCATGACCCACCACAAGCGGACGAGCTCTTCGGTCCTGACGCCCGACAGCATTTTGATTTCGATGGTCGGCTTGAGGAGCGGTTCGTCCTGCACCGCGAGCAGTTTTCGGCCCTCATCGGGGGTGTAAATGTCGTTCGGCTGGAGCAGGGCGAGGGCTTCGGCCTCATTGGTTATTTTCTGGCGCGGATCGCAGAATTCCGTCGTGGCTGCGGCGGCGTGGCGCGTGCCGTGCGGCAGAAATCCCTTCTCCTCTCCGAAATTGAAGAAGGAGATAATGGCATCTCGGTGGTTGTTTTTGTTGCGGGATTTGCCGCCGAGGGCGCCAAGGAAGGCATCGATTTCCGTGGTCTGGATCCGGCCGAACAGACCAGGAAATTCCTCCACAAAACCGCCAACGTAGCGTTTGACGTCGCGCACGTAGTAATCGCCGGCGCCGCGTTTGTCCAGGTGCTGGAGGTATTCCTGATAAACATCGTTCGAGGTCGCGCCGTGACGAATTTGCTGGCCGTGGTCATTCAAGAAGTCCACGGCCTGTTCCAGTGTGCCGCGCTTGAGCCGGCGCAGAAGCTCCGCATATCGGCGGCTAACCTCATCCACTTCGAGGCCCAGCGGTTTGGCGGCGAGTTGGGCGAGCGCGTAGATTCGGCGGTCCCGCTCCGTTATGAACTCCGCGCGGGCGCCATCCCGATTCAGTCGGGCGGCCACTTCCTTGGCGCGTTCTCGGGCGCGCTCCAGGGTATTGCGCCGTTGTTGCACGCGCACGGATCCCTCGTAATAGGCAATGCTGAATGAATCGTAAGTCTTGAACTCGCCCTGCGGCGCGCCAGTTCCGTCCGCCGCCGCCGTGCCGACCTTGATCGTCACGGGCGCGAAGTAGATGGGAATGGTCACCGATCCGACGCTGACTTCGTCGATCGGCTTTCTCTCAGAATCGTTTTGTGCGCCGTTGCCCATAATCAAATTTATCGATTTTGGGTGTCCCCCCGGAAAACAATTGGCGCGGAAAGCGAAAAAGTTTGTGGGCGGCGCGCATGAACGGGCAGGAACGGGCGCGGCGCGGAGAAAGTCAGGAGAAGAGGGAATCGGGGCCGATTTTCACCTGCCCGGGCGGGCCAAGCTGTTGCAAAACTGTTGCAAAACCAAGTCCATCGACGTAAGTCGTTGATGGAGATGGAGCGAGCGAAGGGATTCGAACCCTCGACACTCACGTTGGCAACGTGATGCTCTACCAGGCTGAGCTACGCTCGCTTCCTCTAAACCCCGTAAAATTAAGGCAACCCCGCTGAATTGCAAGCCCGAAAAAACCGGAAAAAATCGGAAATCGGACTGGTGGCCGCCGCGCTTGATATTCAGCAGGAGGAGCCCGCTAGGACATCTTCTTCTTCGCCTCTTCCGGCACGGTGATTTTGGTCGCGCCCACGTCCTTGATCTCCACCGTGGTCGTGCGGTCGATCTCCATGTCCTCGCCGTTGCGGTTCATGGTGCCCTGCAATTTGAATTGGAACTTGGTCAGGACGCCGTCCTTGATCCAAAATTTGGCCGAGCCTTTGGCGTTGCTGATCGCGGGACCCTGGCCGCCGCCGCGTCTGCCGAAGGTCATCAGACTCTTGGCGCCCTCCTCTGTCAGGTCGCCTGAATAGACGTTATTTGTCATGGCCAGGGCTTTCACCTTGCCGGCAATCTCCTCCGCTTGGACAGCGGGCGCTTTAAAGTTCTGCATGCGCCGCGCCATCATCATGCGCGGATTGAACCCGCCCTCTCCGTTGTCCTTGGCGGCGTCCGCCAGCGATTGCCAGCCGTCCTCGGTTTTAATCGCGCCCTTTTCACCCTTCACGACCGCCTCGATGGTATTGTCCTGCATCGTGAAATCGACATAAGTATAGCCCCCCTTCTCCGTCTTGCCGTGACTGGGGCCGGGGCTGAACTGCGGGCTTTCCGTCGTTGTGGTCCAACTGTAATTATCCGCCGCCGCGAGTTTTTGCGCGGCGCTTTTCACGTCATTTGTGCCGGTGGAATCCGCCGCTAGGAGGGTGGTGGAAGCCGCCAGCGTTGCTGCGAGCATAATCAGAGATTTCATATCAGTCCTTTTGCTGGTGATCATTAAATTCATGTTGCCTGTGTCCGGCGCCTGTTCTGCGCCCAACCCCGCCCGGAGTCAAGCCCTTATCCGCAACCGGAAAACTTCCGGGGCCGGCCCTTTCACGACAGGAACAAGTCGGCAGAAACGCGAAAATGCCGCGCCAGAGTGCCGATAGAATGAATGACTTCTGCCTTCGTCATTCCCAAACTCACACGGTTCAGCTTGGCCGACGTTCCCGCACAGCCTGCAATCAGTAGGCTGACTGCATTCGCTTCCTCTCAACCTTGCAGAATTCAGGCAATCCGCATTGAATTGCAAGCACGAAAAAAATGGAAAATAGCCCAGCCATTTATGGCTGGGTAAGCGTCCAACAAAACAAATCAAGTCCCGGCAGGGACGAAAGATATTCAATCCAACACCTCCGCCTTGTTATCGTATCCGTGCTTCTTGAGAAAAACTTCCCACTCCTCGCGGAAACTTTTTTTGCGATGATGTTCCTCCTGCATCTGGATATAATGAATCGTGTCCTCCACACCCGACACGCCGATGCTGAACGCGCCAAAACCTTCCTGCCATGCGAAACCTTGTGGCCGGAGTTCGGGGAAGGTTTCCCGCAACCATTTTGAGGAATTGCCCTTCAACAATTGCATCGCTTTGGAAACGGAGAGCGTCGTGGGCAAACTCAAAAGCAAATGCACATGATCCGCCACACCGCCGATGGCGGGCGCCTTCATGTCATTTTCGCGCGCGATGCCGCCGAGGTAAGGCCAGAGCCGTTCGCGAATGGCAGGTGCAAGCCACGGACGACGTTCCTTGGTGGAGAACACGCAATGCATCAGGCAGGAGTTGAATGAGTGCATTTTCTTTCGTCCCTGACGGGACTTTTATTGTTTGTTTGACGCTTTACCCAGCGCTAAAGCGCTGGGCTATTTTCTGGCGCTTGCGGCGTTTTGGATTCTCTCCAAACGCCCATCCTCTTGATACACGACCTGTTTTTCTGACAAAGCATACTTTTTGTCAAGCGGGAGATTTTGGATGAAAAAACCTGAACCCGAACCGGCGGCGCGGTCGCCTGTTTTCTCCTCAACAGTAAACTTCCCCCACAAGCGCGTCGGGTGCATTATCGGGGAGGGCCTTTGCCGCATGAGCAATAAATTCTATCAACCGGGAGAGCAACGGGCCGCCAAAGTGGAAGACCTCTTTGCCGCCATCGCCCCGCGCTACGATCTCATCAATGATTTGCAGAGCCTCGGTTTGCACAGGCGTTGGAAGCGCGCTCTGCTCAAAATGGCTGACATCAAGCCCGGCGACCGCGCCCTGGACCTTTGTTGCGGCACCGGCGACATCGCCTTTGCCTTGCAGGCGGCCGGGGCCGATGTCGTCGGAATCGATTTCAGCCCCGCCATGCTGGCCGTGGCGCAGGAGCGCGCCAAAAATGCCGGAGGCGCCGTTGGCCCGGCGCGGCTGCAATTTCTTTGCGCCGACGCCCTCAAAATCCCCTTTGCCGATGGTTCGTTCGATGTGGTGACCGTTGGCTACGGGCTGCGCAATCTGGCCGGTTGGGAGCGCGGGTTGGAGGAAATGGCACGGGTGGCCCGTCCGGGCGGCCGCGTGCTGGTGCTGGATTTCGGCAAGCCGGAGAACAAGGCATGGCGGATCATTTATTTTGCCTGGTTGAAATTCCTTGTGCCGCTTTTCGGGAAAGTCTTCTGCAAAGATGCGGCGACGCACGCCTACATTTTCGAATCATTGCGCGATTACCCGGCCCAACGCGGTGTCGCCGCCAAAATGGAGGCGCTCCATTGCCGTGATATTCAAGTGCGCCATTTGCTGGGCGGGGCCATGAGCATCCATTTCGGAAGAACGCCATCGGTTCCCAATCCGCAGGTTGAAATGAAATTCAATCCAGAATGAGTGCATTTATTTTGAAAACAGCCCGGCCATTTATGGCTGGGTGATCGTCCAACAAAACAAATCAAGTCCCGTCAGGGACGAAAGAAATTCGACACGCCAACGTTCAATGTAATCGCCGAACACAGCCTGCGTGTTCTTGTCGCCGCTTGAGACCACTCAAGATGTCGAGAACCGCATGTTGCCGCTCCGCTCGTGCCATGCCGCCAGACTACCGAAGAAGGCGGCGGCTGCAAAGCGGAATTTGACAAAGGGTGCCACGCCTGCGGCAGCCCGAAAGAGAGGGCAAACCCAAATGATTGTCAACAAGAAGTATTGTCAAGAAAAAACGGCGCAAGTCACAAACATCACAAGATAAAGCAGTTGCAACACATTATCACAGCCGTCAGACATCAGGGAAAAACCAAAGCCGTGAATTTTTCGCTGTTTTTTTGGGGCGGGTTTTCTTGAGAATTTGTAAGAGCGGGACTAAAACAGACTGCTGACCATCGTGCCCATCACGCTCAACGGGCCTGTGTCTTCCAGGCTCTCGGTCGCCTTGTCCAGTTTTTGCATGGAAACCTTGAGGTTCTTCAAGGTGCTGTCGTCGTTGATCAGTTGGCCGACGGTGCCCTGGCCGTGATTAATCTTCAGCAAAATCTGGTGCAGGTTGGTCATCGAGCCGGTCGTTTCGACGTAGAGAGTGTCGTCCTTCACCAGCTTGCCAATGGTCCCCTGGCCCGAATTGACGCGGGTGACGGTGTGGTTGATGTTGGTCACAAGCTCGCGCGCCTGGTCGGCCAGGCCCTGTATGTTCGTGGCGCTGTTTTGCAGATTGCTCACCGTGTGCAGGGCGGAAACGTAAAGCGTATCTTCGTTGATCATTTTGCCGACTGTTCCCTGGCCGTCGGCGATGCGTTGCGACACCGTTTTGATGTTGGCGATGGTGGCGCTGAGGTTGGTCTGGTTGTTCTTGAGGAAATCCGTGATCGGACCGAGGAGGTTGTCAATTCTTTCGCCGCTGAAACTCCGGGTCAGGTTCTCCACCCCCGTGGCCACATTGTCCAATTTGCCCATGAGCACGCTCAAGTCAGGCTGCTCGACCGTCTGCAAATACGCCCCATCCTCCGCCCGCACCCCGCCCGGTGTGCCGAATTCAATCGCCACGAAGTTTTGGGCCATGAGACCGGTGAACTTGAGGCTCGCCTTGCTGTCGGTCTTCACGTCGGTGTTCCTTTGCAAATTCATGGTCACGTCGGCCAGGCCATTGGTCAGGACGATGCTCTCGATGCGTCCGACTTGAACGCCGGCCATCTTGACAAAGTCGCCCGTCTTGAGTTCCTGGACGTTTTTGAAGAGGGCGTGCAGACGGTAGCCGCGTTTGAAGTAATCGTATCCGCCGGCGAATTCCATAACCACCAGCAAGGCGATTATGGCAAAGGCGAAAAACATTCCCAATTTGCTTTCAACTGAGTCTTTCATGACATTAAAGGTGACTTGGAGGTTGGCGGTTTGGCGTAGATAAATTCGTGGATGCGGGGCTCGGCCTGCCGTTTCACTTCCTCCGGCGTGCCGATAAACACTATTTGGCCGTCAAAAATCATCGCCACCCGGTCCGCCAGGCTGAAGGCCAGCGTGCGGTCGTGGGTGACGATGATCGAGGTGGCGTGGGTGCGGTTCTTCAACTTCAAAATCTCCTCGTCTATGGTCACGGCCATGGGCGGGTCCAACTCGGCCGTCGGTTCGTCAAACAAAAATAATTGCGGCTCCATCACCAGCGCGCGGGCGATGGCCACCCGTTTTTGCATGCCCCCGGAAAGCTCGCCGGGTGCGCGGTCCTCCAGCCCTTGCAAGCCGACCAACGCGAGCTTGTCGGCCACGACGGCGGCGATTTCCGCGGGCGTTTTAAGAAAGTGTTCGGTCAGATAAAGTCCGACGTTTTCACCCACGCTCAACGAGGTCAGCAACGCCGCGGACTGAAAAACCATGGCCATGCGGTATTTGTCGCGCACGTCCCTCGCCCCCACCGGCTCGCCCTGGATGAGGATTTCCCCGGCGTCCGGCGTTTCCAAACCGATAACGTGCCTGAGCAAAACGCTCTTGCCGCTGCCGCTCGGCCCCATGATGACAAAAATTTCGCCTGGATTGACTTTGAAACTGATGCCCTTCAACACTTCCAAACCGCCGAAGCTCTTGCGCAGGCCGCGCACTTCGACGCCCACATTTTCCGGTTGGCTGGAGGCGGCGCTCATTTTTGAACGTAGAGCAAAATTCGTGTCAGGAAGTAATCCAGGATCAGTATCACCACGATGGAATTCACCACCGCCTTGGTCACGCTCCGGCCAATGGCGCGCGGGCCGCCGCGGGTCACCAAGCCCTGATGGCAGGAGATGATGCCAATGGCCAGGGCGAAAATGAATGACTTGAATATCCCGTTAAAGATGTCCCCCGGATCGACTTCGTCGCGCAGGCTGTGGAAAAAAGCGTCGAAGCTGATGCCGATGCGCTGGTTAAGAGCCGAGACGAGCGCCCCGCCAAACCAGCCGACGGGGCTGGAAAACATGACCAGGGCCGGCAGGGCCAGCGCAATGGCGACCATCCGCGGCAGAACGAGATAATGGACCGGATCGATATTCATCGTGCGCAAAGCGTCAATCTCCTGATAGACCCGCATGGCGCCGATTTCCGCGGCCATGGCCGAACCGATGCGCCCGGCGATCAGGATGGACATCATGACCGGGGCAAATTCCTTGCACATGGAAAGGCCAATCATCCCGCCCACCACCGAACCCAGGCCGTGTGAGACCATGACCGGCCCGGTTTGCAAGGCAACCACGCCCGCGATAAAAAGCGAGAGAATGCACACCATGAAAAGGCTCACGTTGCCAATCTCGAACAGTTGATCACGAATCTTCCCGCGTTGGCGCCAGCACAGCGGCAGCGCCTGGAGCGTCCGCCAAAACAGCTCTATGATTTCTCCGATATGTTGGAACATTACGATTCAGGCGCGGCGGCGCGCGCCTTCTTTTTTCCCACGGTCACATGACAGACCCGCCAGCGCCGGCCTTCCGCCCCTGATTGATACTGGAAAACACCAAACAAGAGCGAGCATTTTTTCGACCGCGGCGTTTCTTCGCGGCGGTAAAGATTCCAGAGCAGCGACTGGCTGGCCGCGCCGCTCTTCCGGCTTTTTTCGCAGCGCCAGACGGACCAGACTTGCGAATACTCGCGCGTTATGCTGCGGTTGTTGGGAAAAAACGGCTCCAAAATGGCGAAAGCCTGCCACCGCCGGTTGCCTTCAATATCCCGGTGATAAGTGTAGAACGGCCAGAAATCCGTCCGATGAAACCGGGCGCCCGATTCGGCGTTTGTTTCAATCGTGTCGGAGTAGAGGAAAAAGAGGATGCGTGTCCGCCGCCGCTCCAACGGGCCGGATTCCAGCCGGTTGAATTTGTAAACCGGCCAGAGATAAAAATCGCTTTCCAAATCGGGATTGCTGGCCCGGCTGTAAAACGGGAAGACACGCGTCACCCTCCTTTCCCCGCGCGCCACCACGAAGAGCGGCCAGAAAAAATCGTGTTCAACATATTTCTTTTGTCTGTCTTCGATCACGTTGTAACCCAGCGGCCAGCCGTAGGACGTTTCGTCGCGCGCCGCCGACTCCGTGTGGCTGTAAAATGGCGCCACGGTCAGGCTCGCCTGCTGATTGGTTGTGCCCAAGCCGGCCCTGCTCTTGAAATAAAACGGCCAGGCGGCAAAATACTTGTCGTAGCCGCCCTCGGTTTCCACTTCATCCAGCGAGTTGGTCCGCAGCGCGGGCGTTTTGTGCTCGACGCCGGTGACAGGCCAGAATTGCCAGCCGGTCAGGTGATCGCCGCGGCGCACGTCAAATAGCGGGTAAAGATAATTGTCCGTCACCACCCCTTTTCTGCGCGTTTCCGAATAGAGCGGAAACATGACGAATTTTATTTCATCACGAAACAACCGGTTCTTCAGCTCGCCGTAAATCGGCACAACCGCTGTATAATTCAGGTTCGTATCCGGCGAACGCTGCTGGAAATAAAACGGAAATATCGTGAATCGCCGCGACCCGGTTTCCAGGGAGGCCTGGCCCCCGGCAAAACTGAAAAACTCCACAATTTGCAGCCGATACTCCCCTCCGAACCGGCGGTAACTGATGATGGGATAGAGGATTTCCATCTCAGTCCAATCCACTTCCGGCGTCCGCGTGTAAGAACACAACGGAGGCAAGGCCCATTGCCGCTGCGATTCCGTTTGCTCGGAATAAAACAATGGGCCGGCCGCCTCACATCGGTATCCCGATGACAGTGTCAACGGGAATTCCGAGAAAAGCGGTCCGGCCTCCACGTCGTTCTCTTCTTGACCGAGTGCCGGAAGGGCCAGGGCACAGCAAAAAATGACGGCGAGTTTTTGAATCATCAGCTTCGTGTTCACGCGCGGCAGGATGGTAGAAGCTTGGTTGAAGGCGTCAAGTACTCCAATTGCCATTCACTTCCAGCACCCCAAAAAAGTTAAAGCCGGGCGTTAACGATAACGTTATCGCTATAGGTTCTTTCCAGCCGTTTTCCGACCGGAACGTTAACAAAATATGCGTTGACTTTGCTAAATTAGATCGTATTATTTCTCTATCAATTGAGGTTTTTACCTCGGTTCCTCCAGGCCCAGTGGCGACCTTGCATTGTCGCTACTGGGTCTTCTTTTTGTCACGCTCCACCCGTATCGCGCCAGGATATTGAGCACTGCCGGCAAAAATGTCAGGCCCGCGATCATGCAAGCCGCGATGCCGATCGCCATCACCAGTCCCAGACTTTGAATCCCCTGGTGTTTGGCCAGAGTCAAGCTGCCGAACCCGGTCAGAGCCGTCAGGCCCGACACCAAAACCGCTTTGCCGGTGCTTTTGGCCAGAATGCGCGGATGCTGTTCCTCAGCCACACGATTGAGGATTTGGATTCCGTTGGTCACGCCGATGCCGATGACCAGGGGCAACGTCATGATATTGGCGGGATTGAACGGAAGCCCGAACAGCCCCATCAATCCGGCGGTCCAGGTGCTGCCGATCGCCACCGGAAGGAGCGAAAGGATGACGCATGTGATGGACCGGAAGTGAAGGAACACCATGAACGCGATCGCGGCCAGGGCATACAGCGCGGCTTGCTGATAACTCTCTTTGAGCAGTGTCGTATATTCGTAAAGCTGGACGGGCGTCCCGGTGACTTTTTTGTCCCCATTGGGGCCCAAAGCCTGTCGCAATTCCGCGATGAAATTGCTCTGATTGTCGTGCTGCCAGATGTCATATTTCGGAAAGACCTCCACCTTGTACTGGCGGGTGCGGCCAATAAAATGATTGTGCAGGGCGGGCGGCAAGTCCGCCGGCTTCAAGCCACTGCTCGTGTCCTGGTTTTTGATCGTCTCGAATGTGTGGCGAATATCGTCAAACAAAGCCTGCTGGAACTTGCCCAGCCGCTGCGGAATCAACTGCCCGTCACTCAACATTTTGACGCGGAAATCGCTGACGGCCAGCCGCAGGGAGAGCAATTGTTTGGCCAGTGCCGGCCGGTCCTTTTCCACCGCGTCGGCGGCCTGGCCCAGGTAGCCCATGGTGCCGTAAAGTGTCGCGCTCAGGTCATGGAGGCGCACTTGATTCTCAGCCGCTTCCAGTTTAACCGCCCTTTGCACACTGTCCGCCGAGTTGGGTTCCTGGAGACGGAGTTGATCCTCATCCGCTTCGGCAAAATGAAAATCGCTGACTTTATTTTTGATCGCATTCACCAACTGCAGCTTGCCCGTCTGGTCTCCGGTCAACAAAGCAAAAACCGGTTCGCCTCTGTCGTTGCCATCCACGCTGGCCACCGTCGGCAGCGCCTTCACTTTCTCCTCGATCTCCCGCGCCTCCTGCAAATTCTCGGCCACCACCGCCGCGGAAAGAACCGACTGCCCGGAAAACAGGAGTTTTTTCTCATACACGACCGCCGCCAGCCCTCGGCTCTGCATGTGCAGCAGATTGTAATCGAAATAAACCCTTTTAAATTGCAGGGCCGCGGCCGCGCAGGAGAGCAGCGTCACGACGACCACCAGCACCGGCCGTTGCAGCCAGAAGTTTTCGATCCGCGCTCTTATTGCCACTTCCATGCCGCGTTCATGGTCAATCTCATGTTGCGGGCCTTTCATCAGCAGCACCGGCAACAACGTCATCATCGGAATGAGGCAAAGCACCAAACCGCCCCCTGAAATAATGCCCATCTCCCGGATGCCCTTGAAGTCGGTCAATCCCATGGCCAGAAACGCCATCGCCGTGGTCAGCGCGCCCGTGATGATGCCCTGCCCGGTGAAAACCATGGCCCGGGCCTCGGCTTGGACGGGCGTGCGGCCATGGCGCATTTCCTCCTCGTAGCGCGTGATCAGGTGGATGCCAAAATCAATGGCCAGCCCGATCAACATCGGCGCGAACGTAACGGTTAAAATATTCAAATGGCCGACAACCAGGAACGTAAACGCCATGGTGTAGCCCATGCCGATGATGAGGCACGCCACCGCTTTCAGAGGCCGGCCGGTTTCCCGGTAGGCATAAATAAAAATGAGCGAGCATACGGCCAGCGTCACAACACTGGCCATGATCGAATCCCGCGTGGCCTGCTGCATTTCGTCGTAATCCAGCACCGGCTCGCCGGTCAGGCCTGCATTCAAGCCGGGCACTTCGATTTCCGTTTGCCGCATCAGTTCCCGCATCCGTTTGACCGCCTGGGCCACCACTGCCGGGGCGCGGGGCCGGGCCGTCACCAGATAAATCTGGCCGTGGGCAAAGGTGATGTACATCCGCCTCTCCGCCTCCTCCCCCTTGCCAAAGAGCGCGGTGATGCCTGGCGAGACCGGCGTTCCCGGCCGGGACAAGCTGTCCGAGGCCTGATCCACGATGCGTTGCAAGGCGGGGATGGCGTTGATCAGCGCATTGTTCTGCGCGTTTTCCTCCTGTTTGGCCGTTCGGAATTGTTTGTTGACCAGCCCGAAAAGCGTGTCCAGATTGGTCGCTTCCGTGAATTCCTGGACGAAGGGCCCGTAATCCTTGAGCGTTTGTTGCAACTGCTTCAAATCCTCCTCCGGCATGAACAACAGCGCCTTGCGCCCCAGCGACGCCAGGTCCCCTTTGTAAAACACGTCCGTGAACAAATTGGTTTCCGGCTCCAGCCGGGCCGCCAGCCTCTCCACGAACTGCCGGTTGCGTTCCATGTCGTCGCCTTGCACCACCACGGCCAATTCGTCCTCCCCCGGAAATTCCTCGCGGAATTTCATGTAAACCTTGTGGGTGGCCCCTGCCACAAGGTTGTCTTTGTCCATGTCCACCTTCCAATGGGTCGCCGTATAGAAAACGCTCAGGATAAATAAGAATATTTGCGGATAAATGACCCACTTCGGATACCGGCACACCAGCCGCGCCAACACGCGCAGCAGCCGCGCAAAAAGAGTGTCACCCACCCACGTCATGCCGGAAATTCCGCGTTGGAGTAAACGTCTTTGACATCGTCGTGTTCCTCCAGCAGATCAATCAGGCGGCTGGTTTCCTCGGCCGCCTTTGGGTCGCTCAACGGCACCGTGCTGACCGGCAGCCACGTCACCTCGGCTCCGGCGGCCTTGATCCCCCCGGCTTCAACCGCCTTGTGCACCGCTTCCAGGCGCGCCGGATCGGTCAATATCTCGAAACCCTCTTCGTCGCTCCGGAAATCTTCCGCGCCCGCCTCCAGCGCCAGCTCCATCAATTGATCCTCGCCGGCCGCTTCGCGCAACACAATGATCTGCCCCTTGCGCTGAAAAAGCCGGGTGACCGAACCGGCCGTGGCAATCGTCCCGCCGTTTTTGGTCAGCAGGCTGCGGATTTCCGCAGCCGTGCGATTTTTGTTGTCCGTGCTCAATTCCACCAGGATGGCCACGCCATGCGGGCCGAACACTTCGTAATGGAGGTCGGTGTACTCGATGGCTTCGCCTCCGCCGGTGCCGCGCTTGACCGCGCGCTCGATGTTGTCATTGGGCATGTTGGCCGCGCGGCATTTCAACAACACCATCCGCAAACGCGGATTCATCGCCGCATCCCCTCCGGCCAGCCTGGCCGCGATGCTGATTTCCTTGCTTAACTTCGCGAATATCTTCGCGCGCTTGGCATCAATCCCTCCTTTGAAATGTTTTACCTTTGCCCATCTGCTGTGTCCTGCCATAAAAAAATGTGTTCCTCACGGAGGCGTCCGGCTTGCTGGCACGGAACCGGGCGCTGCCGGCTCCACTTGCACCGCCGTGCCGTAGCACAACACTTCCGTGATGCCGGGCGCCAGCTCCGTGGCATCGTACCTCACCCCGATCACCGCGTTGGCGTTCAACTGGTTGGCGTGTGTGATCATGTCCCGAAACGCGTCGTCCCGCGTCTGTTCGCACAATTCGGTGTAAATGGTGATGTTCCCGCCAAAGAAGCTCTGAATACTCGCGCCGAGATTGCCCACCACCGACCGCGACCGCACCACGATCCCCCGCACCACCCCAAAATTCTTGACTGTCCGGTACCCGGGCACGTCAAAAGCCGTCGTCGTGAATGGATGCGTTGTATTCATCGGCGCACTGATTCAACACCAATTCCCGTTTGAACACAACCCTTCAATTACTTCATTATCAGCTTCAGGTGTGGGACAAAATTCTTCGCGGGTTTTGCCTTTCATTTTGAGGCGCCGGAAAAGTCCGAAGTCCATCTTTGAAATTCTCAAGACAACTTGCGTTGAACCATATTGCCCAAAAAACAGTGAAAAAAGTTATGAAAGTGAATCGTGAAATATTCACGGTTTTGGTTTTTCCCTGATGGCTGATGGCTGTTTCAATTTGTTGCAACTGCTTTATCTTGTGATGTTTGTGACTTGCGCCGTTTTTTCTTGACATTATTTCTTGTTGACTAATAACAATAGCCCGCCCATTTTCGCAGCTTGCCGATGAGGCGGGGAAGCCTTAAATTGAACCGCGTGAAATTGCTCTTGGACAACCTGCCGGCAGAATTGCAAAGCCAGCGTCAAACGCTGGCGCGGTGTCTTGAGGCGATGGATCGCGTGTTGCCGTTGCGGGCGGTTTACCTGTTCGGCTCCCACGCGCGCGGGGAGGGGCGGCCGGACAGCGACGTGGATTTGTGCATCGTTGCCGACGGCGCGGAGCGCCAGTTGGAGGCAGCGCGGCAGTGGCGTCGGGCGATGCGCCCGGTATGGCCCCGTCCCGCATTCACCTTGTTGCCCATCTCGCCGGGCCGTCTCGCGGAGAAACAGGCGAGCCAGGATCATTTTTTTCAAACGGTGTTTAAGGAAGGGGTGCTGCTTGCCACGGAAAACTGATTCCAACAATCCAGGGTTCAGCAAGCCGCCACGCTGATCTTGTGCTTTTTGGCCAGCGCTCCACTAATTCGGTAGTCCCTTAATTTGAATTTATTTTGTTGTTTGGAGGCGGTTGGCATGGGTTTTGAGGGCTTGACTCTTTCCAACGGCGGCGTCTTAATATCTGACTATGGATGTGCTCCAGCAGCTTGCACGGCTCCACGATCTCGTCGGAGACCGCACCGCCAACATCGCGGAGATGCGCAATATAATAAGCTCGGTAACGGAGCAGCATGAATCGCTCATAGCAGAAGCCGTAAAACTGAAGGAAGAGAATGCGAAGCTCGTTGCGGCGCAACCGTTGCCACCTCCAAACCTTCCAAATTACGGTTCGCTTCCACGTATTAAAGGTCGCATGGAACAGTGACAAATTAGCACAGATTGACTTCAAATTTTCTTTGCCTTTTTAACCTGATACGCCACCCCAACCTTGACCGCCGCCGCCGCCGAAACTCCCGTGTCGTCTGACGCTTCGAGAATTGTTGGGAATTGAAGGATTCCGCTCAAACGGGAATTAGTGGTAGTCCCTTAATTTGAATTTTGAGGTAAAAAACAGGCGGCGGTGCATTTATGGAGGCAATTGCTTCACAATTAAATCAAGCGTCATCGCCCCTCCGCGATCTAGGTATGCAACAAAGTCGCACGCCGGGCAATATGCTTGTGGAGATGCAGACTGGGTAATGGTCGCAGGGGCGTGGCATTTTGGACAAAACGGCATCCATTTATTCTGCGTCCTTTTCCCTCTTCTAAATTCAAGAAAACTATGAATAACAACCTCTTCTTCGTGCTCTTTTTGGAGCCGCTGCAACTCCTGTTGTGCCTTATCGTGGTCAAGGTGCTCACGTTCAAGCTTCGCGTGAAGTTTGCCATTCTCAAGCTGCAATTCCGATACCTTTCGTTCAAGTGCGACAAACTGCTCCTTAGCAAAAGAAAGCTGCTGGCTGATAATAGCAGCAGAACCATGCTCGGTGATTAATTTTTCGATGCTTTCAAATAGGCCCATGCAGAAAGCCTGAGCTGTTGCTTTCGGCTAGTCAATTCCGTTTTTGCATTGCGCTTGTGATGATTTTTGTCAATCCGAACAGCAAGATAACGCCTCCAACAATCAGGCACGGAATTGAGTGTAACCCCCACCATGCGACAGCCATAATTCCACAACTTAGGACTGCTAAAAAGCGACCATGTTCAGTGGGTGGTGTGAAAACCCACGCGATGCATGTCCAAAACAAAAAAGGGGCAATAAGCATTATTTGAAGCACCCCACCTTCTGTAAATTCCGCACCCTTTGATTTCCAACACTCGCGATACCACCAAAGAAGAAGAATTAAGCTGGTAAACGGAACAATCCATTGCAGCGCGCTCCAGTTTTTTTGTACAGGCGGCTGTGGTTTGGCCCCCGGCACTTGGAATGGTTTTCCGCAAGCAGGACAATCCACGGTCATTCCGGCGTTTTTTGGCGAAGATTCGACGGACTGGCCACAGTGCGGACAATTAAATTTGATGGCGTCCTCGTCTGGCATGTTGTTGCAATTTAAGCTCCGTCCAGCGGTTCCGTCAACGCTGATTTCAGGGTTCCAAATGTGCGAGAGGACAAGAAAATTAGTTTGCCAGTGCCAGGCATTCTGCGCCTCAAATCAACCCTGAGTTTTTCCCCTTATTCACAGCCGACATTTTTTTCGATTATCGCCATTGACAAATGATTATCCGTGTGATTTACTACCCACGATGCGGTGCATGGCCTTAAAACCGGCCCGCAAGAGGAAGCCTTGCCAGGGGCAAAGAAGACTGGCGCGAACTTATGCAATCAACCGGCAACAGGTGTGTTGTCGTTTTGGTTGCTTTTTTTTTGGTAGTTCAGGAGAAGTGAAAAATTTGCCCCGGTCGTGGTGATACACGCCGGGGCCGACATAAGACCTAGTTGGTCGAAGTGGCGAAGTCCAAATTCACACGGGCCGCGTCCAAACCGACCGACCAGACCGCTAGGCAGTCGCATTTTTCTGGTGGGCAAGGCCGGATGCGCACTCGCAAGTTGCAACTTGCGGAGACCGCACCTGCCCACTGGATCTAATTTTGATGGGCGCGCAGGGTTAATCGGTAAAACCGCCGCCAGCTTATACAAGCTGGAGTTGCGGGGACGAACCCCGGCGCGTCCATCAATTTTTACTATTGACAGCATAAAGCATTCGCAAAAGAAGTCAACCTTTTTCTTTGAAAACTTTTGAAAATTTGTTTCGCATTATAAAAGAACACGCTTTTTATAGTTGACTGACAATGGTTTGGACGTTATATTGCTGTAGTAAAGTAAATTAGAAATATGGCAAACAACTTAAAATTCGACAGAAAAGTGGCCGTGGTTTCGATGCTGGCGGAAGGCTCCAGCATGGAGGCGATAAGCCGCATCACCGGCGTCAATCCAAACACAATAATGTGGCTCGGAAAGCGGGTGGGCGACGCCTGCGCTAAAATCCATGACGAGAAGGTGCGCGGTCTAAATTGCAAACAGATCGAAGTGGACGAGATTTGGGGCTTTGTCGGCAAAAAGCGGAACAACGCCACAGCCAAAGACGAGGCAAGAGGGCTTGGCGACGTTTGGACTTGGGTTGCTCTGGACGCAGACACAAAGCTGATTCCGTCATATGTCGTTGGCAAAGGCTACGAGGAGCATTTCGGCACGAAGGGCGACCGGGGTTGGCTTTTTGAGCTTGGACAAGACATGGCCGGCAACAAGGATGTGTTACCAGTGTATCTCAAACTGCTCTCAATTCCCAGTGTCGGCCCAAAAATTGCCGCGTTTATTGGGCGCGACCTCACTTGGATTTTCAATTGCGAGAACGATTTACGAGCAACTAAAGATTCGATGATGCAGATGATAATGTTGCAGCCGGTGGACACATGGATTCGGCAGATCTCCGAACTGCTCTGGCCGCAGTTCAAGGATTTTAAAGGGAAGGCGGATTTCTTGATCGCTGCCCAGATCGTCTCCGTTATGCACCAACTTCAAGAAAGTGGCGTGGCCTTCAATCAGGGGAGTTGGCACTTCGCAAGCCGCGAACTCCTCCGAGGCGAGACACTTGAAGTTGGATTGCAACGATTGGCAAACGAACCAAGGTAGAAAAGAGCGATTAACGGAGCAAACCCGGTTTCCAAAGGGCTTGCCGAGCCGGCTGGCGGAGAAGCAGGCGAGCCAGGATCATTTTTTCAAACGGTGTTTAATGAATCTCTTCGCCTGTTGGAATCTGTCCCGGTACGAGAAAAGTTTTGACCAGTTCATTTTCCCCACACACAATCATGCCCGGAAACTTCTTGAACCATTTCCCGTTTGGGACTTCCGGCTGCGTGTCCAGCCATTCGATCATCAAGGCAAGTTGGTTTCCCGATATGTGCCGTTGCTGGACACGTTCCAGCAAATGCGCATACAACTGTCGGGGCAGATTGCGGCGGAGAATTTTTGGCATGAATTACCCGCCGTAAAATCCCCGGGTCATGGCCGACTTCAACCGTATAATTTCCGCGGGATCGTTCGATGCGGCCAGTCTGTCGGCCAATTCACCCAATTCCTTGCCGGTGAGTTGACGATTTTGAGCCAATCCGACAGTGAATTGAATCACTTCGGCTTGTTCCGCAGGCGGCAATTGCTTGATTTCCTCGATGATCGCGGCTGACGTCACGTTGCTACGCTAAATCACGCCGTCATTTTTAGCAAGCCGCCACGCTGATTTTGTGTTTTTTGGCCAGCGTCTCCACCAATTCCCGGTCCATCAGCAACGTCTTGCCTGATTCGAAGGCGAGCACAGCGATTTTTGCCTCCCGGCAGGTTTCCAGCGTGTCCGCTCCGATGCACGGAATGTCAAACCGCAAATCATGCTTGTCCCGGGCCACTTTTACGGCGACCGCGCCCCCGCTGCTCCCGGCCAGCGAGCCGCCCCGCCGCAAACAATTATCCGTCCCTTCAAACCCTTCCACCGCCAGCACCGTGCCCTCCTTCACCACCACCGTCTGCCCGATTTCCAGCCGGGAAACTTCCTTGGCGATCCGCATGCCCAGGGCCACGTCCGCCTTTTGTTTCCCGCTCAAATCCGGTCCCAAACAAAAGCCGGTTTCCGGCATAAGCGGCCGCAGCCAGCGCACCGGCTCGATCAACTCAATCCCCTCCTTCTTCAATTCCTCCGCCAGGGCGCCGAAGATCGAATGCGCGTTTTTTTCCTTCAACTTCATGAGCAGCGCCACGGCGCGAAAATCCGGGCGGAGATCGAACAAATTCCTCGGCGCGATTTGTCCCAGCATCACGCAGCAACCGACCCGCCGCTCCTTCAAGGCCGAGATCATCTTCGAAAGCTGGCCCACCTTGAGCCAGACAATATCATCCACCAACGCCGCCAGTTCGGGATTGGTTTCATTTTCGAAGGCCACAGCCACCAGCCGTTTGACGCCCAGAGCCTTGGCCTGCCGGGCAAAGACCAGCGGCAGCGAGCGGTTGCCCGCGATGATGCCAATCGTATCGAACTCCTGCGCCATAAGAGAACCTAGCCGGACAACGGGTCCCGGAGCAACCGCGAAAAACGGCCCGTCTCACCCCAGGGCATATTTCCCTTTTTTGGGTAAGTTCCCCCGGCAGAGCAGTACTTTAAGATTTCGAACTTTTCAATTGAGAATTGGTCGTTGAAAATTTGTTATTGGTCATCGGAAGAGGCTTGTCCGATGATCGGAGAGTTCTTGCGGGGTCATGCCGAAGCTCTTTACATGACAGATGACAGATTTTCGATAAATAATTTTCAATTGTAAGAAATTGTTTTCCCCTTTGTATCCGGGCCGGCCATTCGATACGATGGCCCATATAAACAGCATCATGCGCCATCTCCAACTCGCCAGCATGTCGGCCGCTCTTTTGTCCGCGCCATTGGCCTTTGCCGGCCCGGCCACCAACGCTTTCTTCCCAGTCAGCATCACGGTGGACGCCGCCAAGCCGGTGGGAGAATTGACGCCGATCTGGCGTTTCTTCGGCGCGGATGAACCGAACTACGCCTGCATGAAGAACGGCAAAAAATTGTTGTCTGAACTCGGCGGGCTCGGCCAACCGCAGGTTTATTTTCGCGCCCATCATCTGCTCACCAGCGGCGATGGTTCCTACGCGCTGAAATGGGGTTCGACCAGCGCCTACAAGGAAAATGCCAACGGCCAGCCCATTTACGACTGGACAATCAACGATCAGATTTTCGATGCCTATCTCCAACGCGGCATCAAACCGTATGTGCAAATCGGCTTCATGCCGGAAGCGCTGACGACGCATCCCCAGGATTATCCCCACCATCCGCCGGTGAACGAACGCGCGCCCGCCGACGCCGGGCAATCGTATCCGCCGAAAGATTACGCCAGGTGGGGCGAGCTTTCGTGTCAATGGGCCGGGCATTGCGTGCAAAGATACGGCAGGGCGGAAGTGGAAAAATGGTATTGGGAAGTCTGGAACGAGCCCAACATCAGTTACTGGCACGGCTCCCATGCGGATTATTTCAAGCTTTACGATTACGCGGTGGACGGCGTCCGGCGCGCGCTGGCGACCGCGCGCGTCGGCGGGCCGGAAACAGCGGGCGGGCCAGGCGGAGGATTTTTGCGTGAATTTCTGCTGCATTGCGCCCGCGGCACGAATTTCGTCACCGGCAAAATCGGTTCGCCACTGGACTTTGTGTCCTTCCACGCCAAAGGCTCGCCGGTGTTCACCCACGGCCACGTCCGCATGGGCATGGCCAGCCAGTTCAAAAATATCGACGATGCCTTTGCCGTCATCGCCTCATTTCCTGAATTCAAAAAATTGCCCGTCATCATCGGCGAATCCGATCCCGAAGGTTGCGCCGCCTGCCGCGAACCGCGCGACGCGTATCGCAACGGCACGATGTATTCCAGCTATACGGCGGCAAGTTTGCCGCGCGAATATGAGCTTGCCGAACTGCGCGGCGTGAATCTCGAAGGCGCGCTGACCTGGGCATTTGAATTTGAAGACCAGCCGCCGTTCGCCGGCTTTCGGCAGCTTGCCAGCGCCGGCATTGATTTGCCGGTCCTGAATTCCTTCCGGATGTTCGCCAGGATGAGCGGCCGGCGCATCGCCGTGGCAAGCAGCGCGGGACTTGATGCGCAAACCATTCTCAAATCCGGTGTGCGCGGCCGTCCCGATGTTTCCGCGCTCGCCAGCCTCGACAATGGCAAACTTGGCGTGCTGGTCTGGCATTATCACGACGACGATGTGCCCGGCCCGGACGCCCAGGTGGACCTGGCGCTGGACAACCTGCCATTCGCAAACGGCGGCGCGACGATGACCCACTATCGCATTGATGCCGAACACAGCAATTCCTACCAGGCATGGCTGCGGATGGGTTCGCCGGCGCGTCTCTCGGATAAACAATTCTCCGAGCTGGAAAAGGCCGGACAGCTTGCCATGCTCGGCCCGCCGGAAGAAATCCGCGTGGCAGGCGGCAGGGCGAATTTCAAATTCAACTTACCGCGCCAGGCGGTGACGCTGCTCGTTGTTGATTGGAAATGATTAGGATTGGGAATGGGGGCCGGAGTTGGAGTAAGATGCCGTTGCAGTGAATGACCCCTCGGCAATGAAATCAGCGGACGTGCCTCGCGCGGCGGGAGCTGGTGGCGATTGGTGCGCCCCGCGCCGCTTTGCCCTGCTGCTGGCGGCAATGGTTTTTATCCCTTTTTGGAATGTGTCGCTCGGGTTGGACACTTTCGTGGTGCGGGATTTTGGCATTTTCAGCTATCCGGTCGCGTTTTTTCAGCGGCAGTGTTTTTGGAAGGGGGAATTGCCGTGGTGGAATCCGTTGAGTTGCTGCGGTCTCCCGTTTCTGGCCCAGTTTAACACCCTGGCGCTTTATCCGCTTTCGCTCATTTACCTGCTCCTGCCGCTGACGTGGTCGTTGCCGTTTTTTTGTCTGTTGCATCTTTTCCTGGGCGGAATGGGAATGTATTTCCTGGCGGCGCGGTGGACGGGTTCGCGGGCGGGCGCGGCGCTGGCCGGGGTGGTTTTTGCCTTCAACGGCCTGGCGCTGAATTTCCTGATGTGGCCGGGCCATATTGCCACCTTCGCCTGGATGCCCTGGGTCATATTATTGACAGAGGCGGGATGGAAGGCGGGCGGGCGAAAACTGGTCCCGGCGGCGCTGGCGGCGGCCATGCAGGTCCTGGCCGGCGGACCGGAAACGATTCTTTTTACGTGGCTGATTTTGCTGGTCATCGGCCTGACGGAGTGCGGCAGGGGAGAGGTGCCGGCCCGGGTGTTGGCGCGGCGCTTTTTCTTGATGGGAATTCTGGCGCTCTGCCTGGCGGCGGCGCAACTGCTCCCCTCCGCCGATTTCGCGCTGCATTGCAACCGGAATACCCGCTATGCCAGGTCGGAGTGGGCCATGCCGGCGTGGGGTTGGGGAAATTTTTTGGTGCCAATGTTCCAGACTTCGGATTGGCAGGGAATGGCGGTGCAACTGACCCAGTATTGGACTGAGTCGTATTACGCGGGAATCGGAGTGGTGTTTTTGGCGGTGGTTGCTTTGTGGCGGCGGAGAGGTGGGCGGGTTTGGCTGATCGGCGGATTTGTGGCGGCCAGCCTGGTCCTGGCGCTGGGCGACCATGCGCCCGTTTATCCCTGGTTGAGGCGATGGTTCCCTTTCCTGGGACTTTTTCGATTTCCAATCAAGTTTGTCATTATCACATCGGCGCTCCTGCCGTTGTTGGCGGCGTTCGCCGTGAGTTATTACGAGAATTGGCCGCGCGGCGTGGCGCGCTTTTGGCGCATGGAAATATTGTGCGGCGGTGGGATCGTCATTCTGGTTGGGACGATTCTGTGGTTCGCCCGGCATGATCCTGTGGCCGGCAGCTCGTGGCCGGCCACTCTGGGCAACGCGCTGCTGCGTCTCGGTTTTTTGGCGGTGTTTTTGTGGGCCGTTTATTTTTTTGCCACGCGTCCGGCGCAACGTCATTGGAGTGTTTTGCTGCTTCCAGTGGTCTGCTGGCTTGATTTGCTCACTGCGATGCCCTGGCAGAACCCGGCCGTGGACCCTTCGGTTTACGAACCGGGCTTTGCGCAAATGTTCGACAAACTCAACCCGGAACCGAACCTGGCGGAATCCCGGCTGATGATATCGCCCTTTTCGGCGCGCCACATTTATTACCAGCCCGCCAGGGATGTGAAGACCACTTATCTGTTGCACCGGGCGGTGTTTTTGAGCGATTGCAATCTTCTGGATGACTTCCCCAAAGTGGATGGCTTCTTCTCGCTCTATTTGCGGGAGACCGACAAAGTCCTTTGGCTGCTGGATTCGCACAGCGGCGCGGAGTTGGCGAGCCTGGAGGATTTTCTGGGCGTTTCTCAAACCGTCGCCCCGGGCAGAATCTTCGATTGGGCGCCGCGCACGACTTATCTGCCGATCGTGACTGCCGGACAGGAGCCAATCTTTGCCGAAGACCAAACCGCGTTCAGCGCCATAGGGCAAACCAACGTGGATTTCCGCAAGGTTGTCTATCTGCCGCCCGAAGCCAAATCGCGGGTGACGGCGAAGCGGGAACCGGCCGCGCGAATCATCGGCAAACAATTCGGCGCCAGCAAGGAAACCATCCAGGTTGAGGCGCCCGGTCCGGCCATGGTCTTCATTTCCCAGGCATACTACCATAATTGGAAGGCGCGGGTGGATGGAAAGGCTGTGCCGTTGTGGCGTGCCAACTATGCTTTTCAAGCTGTGGAAGTGCCGCCGGGAAGGCATGAAGTGACACTGGTGTACAGGGACAGCATGTTCCGGATTGGGGCACTTCTGGCGGCTTGGGCGGCCGCCGTTTGCGTTGCCCTTTGGTTCATGCCCGGCGAACGGAAAGAGGCGGCGGATGTATAAGGCATTAAACATCAACAACTTGCGTAGCGCCTGAGACTTGCGAAATTATGCGCATTGCGTTCGCAAGCGGCGGGGCCTACAATTGTGGCGTGGTCCCTGCTATCAATCGAGTCTTTACGGTGTTGCAGAAGGCAATTCGTGAACAACTATTGTCCTATTATATAAGCGCCTTTTGCATGGTTCACAGCCGCGGGGACAGAAAGGCAGTACTATGCAGACCATGAAGAGTGGCAGGAAGGGGTTCACATTGGTCGAGATAATGATTGTGGTGGCTATTATTGGGCTTTTGGCGGCGATCGCCATTCCCAACTTCGTTCGCGCGCGCACAACGTCTCAAACCAATACGTGCATCGACAACCTGCGAATGATTGACGCGGCAAAACAGCAGTGGGCTTTGGAGCAGGGCCAGGTGGGAAGCGCGACGCCCCAAGCGACCGATATCCAGCCTTATCTGGGACGGGGCGCTGGCGTACTGCCAACCTGCCCGGTTGATCCGCAGAGGTCGTTTACGACAAGCTACAACATGCAGAATTGTCAAACACCCCCTCTCTGTCTGATTTCTCCGGCGACACATATTATGCCGTAGTGCCGGCTGTGGCCAACAGGCAGCGCGCCGGGTCGCGACGCCCGCCAAGTGGAGTTATCCACCAATGGCGAGCCGCCATGTTGCCAGCACCAAGGCCCCGAGCACGATGCCGCCGGCCACGTTGGGCGCCTCCCCTTGCAGCGCGGCGGGACGCACCCAACCCAGCGCCAGCCCCAATGCCGCGCCCGCCAGAAAACCGCCGACATGAGCGACCGTATCCGTTCCCGGGCTGAAGCCGATCAACACAAGGATGAGCACGCCCGCCGCCACCGCCCGCGGAAGAAATGACGCGGCGGCCCGATATTTGCGCCACGGCGCGAAAGATTGCACCGTGATCAAACCCAGGGCGCCCGTCACCATTCCGGAAGCGCCCAGGCTTTCATGAGCGGCCGGGTCAATCATCACGCTCGCATAATTCCCGGCCGCCCCGGCCAGGAATGCGGCCAGCACCGCCAGGCCGGGTCCGTAACGCGCCATCGCCAGGCCAAGCAAAAAAAAACCGGTCACGGCATTGCTGATGAGGTGGGGCAGGTTCTCGTGCAATGTGACCGCGGTGAACAACCGCCACCATTGCCCGTGCAACACCGCCTGGCTGTCCACCATTCCGGCGCTCTTCAGCCACGGACGGCGGACCATGCTCCAATAATAAAAAGCCGCCATCCCCGCCGCCCAAAGCGCGCTGCCCCAGTGAAAAACAACGCCCGTCCCCGGCAACTCCCGCCGCCAGTGCCAGCCCCGGTTTTCAATTCGATATTGGGCGAGAACAGCCCTGGCCCGCTCGTATTCCGGTCCGTCAACAATCAATTCCCAGCCCGTCTCCGCCCGGTTGATGATGGCGGCGATGCCCTGGCTGGCCAGGACCAGGCTCCACTCCATCGCCTGCCGTTTCGAGCGCGCCGGGATGGCCGGAGGAAGGCCGTCCATATCTTGTGTGTCAATCATGAAACGCAGTCTTCACCGCTTATCAACCGATCCGCCCCATCATGCACCCCCCGCCAAAAATCGCCAAGCAACTTAAAACCGGCCGCCATTTAAACTTTCCTGTTCTTGCCTTTGTCTCGCATAAGTCCCATTCCTCCCATGCTTCCCATCAGTCCCATCCGCCTTCCCGGCAGCGGTTTCACGGACCCGCCCAAACCGGTATCGTAATTTCCATTGCCTTTTAGGATGGCTTTCTTAACATCCAGCAGCCAAAAAAATTATGACAACCGATGCTGCGGCTAAAATGTCGAAGCGCGCCAAATGGCTGGCCTCGTTTGGGGTCGTGATGGTCCTCTATACCGTCATCGGGTTCTTCGTCGTGCCGGCCATTGTTAAATCGCAGATGCTCAAACGCCTGCCGGCGCTGACCAAAAGGCAGGTCGCCATCGAGGGCGTCAAGTTTAACCCCTACGTGCTTTCATTGACCATCGACGGCTTTTCGTTGAAGGAAACCAATGGCGATGTCTTCAGTTCGTTCTCTGAACTTTACGTCAATTTCCAGCTCTCCTCGATCTTCAAGGGAAGCTGGGTCTTTGATGAAATCTCGTTGCAAGATCCCTTCGCCCAAATCACTTATCTCAAGGACGGCACGTTCAACTTCGCCAATTTGATCAGCAACCCATCGCCCTCGCCCCCGCCTGTTCCTCAAAAACCTCAACCGCTGCCGCCCGTCATTGTGTATCATCTCCGCATCACCAATGGCGCGGTTGCCTTTGACGATCTCACCCGGAAAAGCGCCTTCAAAGTCCGCTACCAGCCCATCAACGTCAACCTTACGGACTTTACCACGCTGCGCGACCAGAGCAGTCCTCACGAGATCGTCGCCACCGGCGATTCCGGCGAAAGCATTGGCTGGACGGGGAACATCACCGTCAATCCGCTCCGTGCCACCGGCACAATCCGGCTCGGCGGATTTAAGCTCAACAAATACAAGCCCTACAGCCAGGACTACGCCCTCTTTAACATCGCCGATGGCCAGATTGATGCCGCGGCGGAATATCGTTATGACTCCGCGACCAATGCGCTCGACCTTGTGGTTTCGAATGCGGTCATGACCTTGAGCCGGCTCCAACTCAAAACGCCGGATACGGGCGAAGATGTTTTGTCGATCCCATCGCTCTCCGTCAAGCAAGTCGAGGCGAGTGTGGCCCGGCGCACGGCCAAGATCGGCCAGATCAAATCGAGCGGGGGCTCGATATTAGTCCGTCAGAACCAGGATGGAACCATCAATCTTCTTTCAAGTCTGGTCCCGCAGCCCAACGCAGCCTCAACCAATTCCGCCCCGCCCGCCGGCCCGCCCTGGACGGTCAGGATCGACGATATCGCCTTCGACAATTATGCCATCAAGGCTGAGGACAAGAAGCCGCCCAAGCCCGCGGCGTTCAACATCGACCAGCTCGCTTTCAACTTGAAGAACGTCTCCAACCTCAGCAACGCGCCGGTCACGGTCGCCCTTTCCCTGCGCTTGCAGGAAACCGGCTTGATCGGTGTCAACGGCGACGCCACGCTCCTTCCCCCTTCGGCGGATTTGCAAATTGGCGTGACCAACCTCGACCTGCGCATGATCCAGTCCTACCTCGAGCAGCAGGTCAAAGTGGCGGTCACGCGCGGCGCGCTCAACGTCAACGGCCACGCGCATTATGCGCCCGCCGCACAGGGCGTTCCCCTGCTCAGTTTCGCCGGCGATGTTTCAGTGCGGGAATTTGCCGTGACGGATCAAGTGCTGTTCAAGGACCTGGCCAAATGGGATTCGCTCGACATCACCGGCATCGACGTGGCTTTGCAGCCGGACAAATTCCAGATCGACCGGATCAAGTTTTCCCGCCCGGACACCAGTGCGATCATTGGCCCGGATCATCGCTTCAACATCCTGACCATCCTGCCGGAGAAAAAGGCCGCTCCGGCGGAAACCACCTCACCGCCGCCAACGAACAGCACCCCGAATATGACACTCGGCGAGTTTGTCTTTGAAAATGCCTCGCTCCATTTTGCCGACCGGTCCATTGAGCCAAATTGCACCTTTGACGTTCTGGAATCCAGCGGCAGCGTCAAGGGTATTTCCTCCCTGGTGCAGACACCGGCCGTGGTGGATGTGAAAGGCAAAGTCGATCAGTTTTCGCCATTCAGCGTAACGGGCGCACTCAATCCCATGCCGGACAAGCTTTTTGTGGACGTCTCCATTGCCTTTACCAACACCGGACTGACCGCGTTCAGTCCCTACACCGAAGTGTATGTCGGCCGTCCGTTGCAAAAGGGCAAACTTTCCCTGGCCCTGCGTTATCAAATCAACCAGAAAGCCCTGAATGCCTCCAACTACATTTTCATCGATCAACTGACGCTCGGCGCCAAAAACAACAGCACCAACGCAACCAGCCTGCCTGTCAAGCTGGCTATTGCGCTGTTCAAGGATCGCAATGGCCGCATCACGCTGGATGTGCCAGTGCATGGGCAATTGGATGATCCCAAATTTGCGCTCTGGCCAATTATCAGACAAATTATCGGGAACCTCATCGTCAAGGCGGTCACGTCGCCTTTTTCGTTTATTGGCGCGATGTTCGGCGGCGGGGACGAATTGAGCTTTGTCGCCTTCGATCCCGGCCAGGCGGACATCCCCGCGGCGGAAACCAACAAACTGAACACGCTGGCCAAAGCGCTTTACGAGCGGCCCAATTTGAGTTTGGAAATCAACGGCTCCGTCGATCCGGCGAAGGACCGCGATGCAATGGCCCGCGCCAAACTCCAGCGGCAAATCAAGGCGCTCTTCATCAAGGAAATGACCGATGCCGGCAAACCTCCCGTCGCCGTGGATGAACTCAAGCTGGAGCCGGGCGATTATGAACGGCTGGTGGCCAGGGCTTACAGCAACACTTTTGGCGCTTACCATCCGCCGGGAACCAATCAAACGCCAGGCGCCTCCGCGCCATTGCCACCGAATAAGTCAACCCCGGCCACCGTTCATGTCGTCAAGAATTTGCCGCCTCCGGCCAGGTCCCCATTCGAACACGGAGCATCGCTCATGGTTTACTGGGCGCACCGGGGCGGGGTCGTTGAGGCGCCGCACATGGAAACCAGGAAGCCGGCCTCACCCGCGCCGGCCGTTGTCGCGCAAAGCGATCTGGCCGGCATGGAAGAACAACTTTTGCAAGAAATCGAAATTACCAGCGACGACTTTCGGCAGTTAATGCAGGACCGGGCCAATCAGGTTGAAGGCTACCTTTTGGAATCGGGCAAGGTGACGGCCGACAGATTGTTCATCACTGCTCCAAAACCAATCGAGGCCAATTTCAAAGGCGAAGACCGTGTCAATCTCACGTTGGATTAAAGGGTGTCGCCGATGTTCGCGTCAATGGAGTTCCCTTGATTTGCCGATTCGCTTCACAAATGAGCTTGACACGAGGAACGCCATCAAGTTAGCCCGTTATAACAATGAACACGGGATTCATTTCCTGGTTGTGTCGGTCGCGAGCACTTCTATTCGGCGTCACGATGTTCGGCCTGATCGGGCCGGGCTTTCATCTGGGAACGGCAGCCGTTTTAACCCATCAGTATTCTTTTGATTCTGGTGTGAATGACGAGGTTGGCGGAGCCAACGGGGTTCTTGCGGGCAATGCAGTCCTTGCCAATGGCGCGTTGGCCCTGGACGGCACGAACAGCAGCTTGCTGTTGCCAAATGACCTGTTCACGAATTACGACTCCATCAGCTTTGAGATCTGGTTCGTTGATCAGCCGGTCAACAACACCAGCGCGTTGCTGTATTATTTCGCCGGGCCGCAGGGCGGGATGAGCTACAAACTCGTCGGGCAAGCCTCTTATTTTATCGGCGCAACTACAAATTCCGTCAATTTGAAGTTTCCGGCGGTTGGTCAGACGAACCATCTGGTTTGGACGCAAGACAGCAGTTCAAATAAAGCGTGTCTGTACGTCAACGGTTCCCTGGCCTCCGAAAATACCAATTTCACCTGGACGCCATCCATGATTGGCTCGACCACTACGAACCGGCTGGGAAGCAGCGGCACCGTTTCGACCTCTTTGAATTTCAAAGGAAGCATTATGGCCTTCCGAACGTATCAAGGCGCGCTCACGCCACTGGAGGTCGCTCTGACTGACAGTCTCGGGGCGGATCAAGCCCTGACCGATCCCGGCGCCCTTCAGGACGTGCGCCTCGTCGTCACGTCCCCGACCGGGCCGGGGGCCATATTCCGTGCCGCAGTCTTCGCCGATTTCGAAAACGCCACGAATGTGGACGTGAGCACGCAAACGGAGTTGATGCTGTCCTCGGACAACACAAATGCGGTGGCGATTGCCCCTGACCAGCGGTTGCAAACAGTTGGCCTGGGAACGGCAAACGTTACCGCGAGTTACGAGGGCCTTTCGAACACGGTTGCTCTGCTGGTCAGCGCGCCCGAAGACGTGGCCCTCCTTCATCGATATAGTTTTAGCGAGGCGACCAATGATTGGATCGTGCATGATTCGGTGGGTCAGTCGCATGGCCGGCTTATTGGCCTTTTTCCCGCCCTAATCCCCAATTATCCCGCCCGGAACACCGGCTTTACCGGCAAAGGTGAACTGGATCTTCCAGGTACTGACTGGGGGATACCGAATGTCCAGCAATCTTGTTATGCAGGACTGCCCGACGGTCTCATCTCCGGTTTGAGTGAAGTGTCGATCGAAGCTTGGGTGACTTGGACGCTCCGATCTTCGTGGCCCTGGCAAAGAATCTTCGATTTTGGGGACGGGAACACTATCACTTACTTTTTCCTCACGACCGAGGCGAGCACCTACCTTCCCGGCAGCAACGACGTGGCGCGCGCCACCATCAGCACGAATTCCATAAGTGGCGAAACACCGCGATTGAATTGGACGAATATCCTCCCGCTCAACGTCACCTCTTACGTGGCGGTCACCTACAGCCCCGTTCGCGGCGTTGCGAAGTTCTACCTCAACGGCCAACCGGTCGCTGCCGCGGCAGCTTCGATCTTCCTTTCCGCAATCGTCGATACCAATGACTGGCTCGGAAGATCGGCATTTCCTGTCGATAACTTTTTTGGCGGCCGCTACGACGAATTTCGCATCTACAGCGGGCTGCTGCAGGACTCGGACGTCACCCAAGATTACGCCGCAGGCCAGAATGGGCCCGTGCTGCCCTGGCCCGGTCCCCAAGTCTCAACCGTGCCCGCCGCCGCGGTGGACGCCATCACCGCGACGTTGTCCGGATCGGCTAGGCCGAACGGACTTCCCACAGCCGTATTTTTTCAGTACGGCACAACCACAAATTATGGCGCCACCACTCCGCCGCTCGATATTGGCGACAGTTCCACGCTGACTCCGATCTCCATTCCCGTTACGGGCTTCGCGCCACAAACGCTCTATCATTTTCGCTGTGTGGCGACCAATTCAGCTGCAATTAACTACGGCGGCGATTTTTCGTTCACCACCGGGCTTATCATCACAAACTACGGACTGCAAAGCGGAGGCGGATTTTTCGTTCAATTCAATGCCCTCGCCAGCGCAACCTACACCCTGCAGGCTTCGAGTGATCTTGTCACCTGGTCGAACATCGCGGCCACTAATGCCGTCACCTCCGGCAGTTGCCAACTTACGGATAGTGCCGCTACTAGCTACACCTCGCGCTACTACCGTTTGCAAGCGCCTTAGCCCTCCTCGTTTCTGAGGGTGACCAAAGGAGGCTGGCTGAGCATGCCGCGGCTCATCAGCAGGCCGAGGCCCGCGGTCAGGGCTGGCGTCGCCACCAGGGCGCACAGCAATGGCGCCGCCATCGGCACAAAATGAACATGAAAAACAAATGCCGCCAGTGCCCAAACCGCCGCCAGCGCCAGCAAACTTCCCGTCGCCGCCGCCAGCAAGCCCAGGCTGAGATATTCAACGGCAAGGATGCGATGGATCTGCCGGCGCGACGCCCCCAGCGTCCTCAAAAGCACGCTCTCCTGCACGCGCTGGAAATGCCCGCTGACCAGCGTGCCGGCCAACACAAGGGTGCCGGTCAGCACGGTGAACAGCGCCATGAATTGGATGACAAACGTAACTTTGCCCAGGATCGCGTCCAATGTTTGCAGGACGAGCGTCAAATCAATCACCGAAACGTTCGGGAAATCCCGGACAACAGCGCGTTGCAGCAGCGCGGATTGCGCGCCGGAGGACACGCGCGTGACCAGCACGTTCATGTGGGGCGCGCTTTCCAAAACGCCCGGCGGAAAGAGCACAAAAAAATTCGGCTGCATCCGCCTCCAGTTCACTTCCCGCAGGCTCGCCACGCGCCCCGTCACCGGCGCGCCTTGAACGTCAAACACAATTTCATCCCCCAGCCCGGCTTTCAAATCCCTGGCAATGTCCTTTTCCACGGAAATCGGCGCGGGGCCGTTCGAACTGGCCGCCTGCCCAATCCAGCGGCCCGCGATCACTTTTTCGGCGTCGCGCAGGTGATCGGTGTAGGTGCTGCGGTATTCCCGGCGCAAGACCCAGGAGGGAATGTGGCTTTGCTTGTCAGCCAGAAGCGATTCAATGCGGCGGCCTTTGATCGAGCTCAGGCGCATGGTCACGATGGGCAATTCATCCAGCACCGGCAAATGCATGGACCGGACCAATGCGGCGGCGGCTTTCTTTTGATCGGGTTGAATGTCGAACAACACCGCGTTGGGCTGGTTGGTTCCGCCCGAGACCATCAATTCAGTGGCCAGCGTGTGCTGCAGCATTTGGATGGTGACAATAAGAAAAACGCCCAGCCCCAGCGACAGCAGCAGCAACATGGTCCGGTTGTTGGGCCGGTGCAAATTGGCCAGTCCCTGGCGGAACGTGAACGGCAGGGTCGGACTCAGGAATCTTCGCACCAGGAAGACCAGGGCTTTTGCCGTGCCCGCCAGCACCGCGAACGCCGCCGCCAAACCGCCGCAGAATCCGAGGCCGATCCGCCAGTCGCGCCCCTGCCCGAGGGCGAAGGCGGCAACGGCCGCGGCCAGGCAGCCTCCGGCCAGCCAGCGCAGCGGGTCGCGGCGAACTTTCGCGCTTTCGCAAGCATGACGCAGCGCGGCCAGCGGCGAAACGCGGCGAACCTCCAGCAGCGGCAGCAGCGCGAAGAGCAGGCACAGGCCAAAACCCACTCCCGCCGCGCGCCCAACCGCCGGCCACGATGTTTGAAATTGAAACGTGAAAGGAATAAAATCGGCCACCGCGCCCGGCACCGCCGCTTGCACGGCCACACCCAGGGCCGAACCGCCCAGCGCCCCCGCCAGCCCCAGCGCAATCCCCTGTCCCGCATAAATGGCAAAGGTTTGCCCGACGGAGCCGCCGAGGCAGCGCAAGATCGCCACCGTTCCAAGTTTTTGTTTGACATGCACATGGATCGCGCTGGCCACCCCGATGCCGCCCAGCAGCAGGGCCACCAGGCCGCTGAGATTCAGGAAGTGATAAAGATTGTCCATGGCCCGTCCAAGCTCGCGCTGGCGGGTTTCCACCGTCTCAACGCCGAGGCGGAAATGATCCAGCCGCGGCTGATTGGCCGCGACTATTTTCCCGGCGTCGGCGCCCTGTGGGAATTGGAAGAATACCCTGTACCGGGCCAGCCCGCCCCCGTTGAGCAATCCGGTTCGCGCAAGGCCGCTCATCGGCAGATAGACGCGCGGCGCGACAACCGCTAGCGCGGCGCTTTCGCCCGGGACCTTTTTCAATACGCCGATCACCGGCAAAGTCAGCTTGCCCAGACGGATGTCATCGCCCACCTTCGCCCCGAATTGAATCAGCAGATTCTCCTCGACCAACGCCCCCTGCCCGAGGCGGAATTGCTCCGCCGCCGCGGCCGGTTCGGTTTCCAGCCGGCCATAAAACGGAAAGGGGCCGCCCACCGCGCGCGCCTGGACCAGACGGGTGCCGCCCCCGCTTGGAAAATAAATCATCGACGAAAAGGAGGTTTCCCGCGCCTGCCGTCCTCCCAGGCTTGTCAACAACTGTTCTTCCGCGCTTGAAAAAGGCTGGCGCGACGAAAGGGCCAGATCGGCCCCCAGCAGCGTTTTGGCCTGTTCCTTGACGGCGCGTTCCAGGTTCTTTCCCAGCGAGCCAATCGCCGCCAGCGCCGCCACGCCGAGCACAATGGATGACGAAAACAACAACAACCGCCCGCGGTGGGTGCGGCTGTCGCGCCAGGCCATGCGCCACGTCCAGGCGGACAACAGATGTTTGAGGAAGGCTTTCACGCCCCGGCAACAACCGCCCCTCCTTTGAGCCGGATGACACGCTCCGCCCGCCCGGCCAGTTCCGCATCGTGGGTCACGATCATCAGCGCGGTGCCAAAGGCCGCGTTGAGGGCGAATAGATTCTCGATGACCAGCCGCCCCGTCTCCGCGTCGAGATTCCCGGTCGGTTCGTCCGCGAACAGGACCTTCGGCCGGTTGATAAAAGCGCGCGCCAGCCCCACCCGTTGCTGTTCGCCCCCCGAAAGTTGCGCCGGATAATGCGAGAACCGCCCGTCCAGCCCGACCCGTTCCAGCAATTCACGCGCCTTGGCTGCCGCGCCCGCCTCTCCGCGCAATTCCAGCGGCACCATGACATTCTCCAGCGCGGTCAGGGTGGGAATGAGTTGGAAACTTTGAAAGACGAACCCGACGCTCTCATTGCGCACGCCGGCGCGCCCGTCTTCATCCAGCGCCCCAAGATGGATGCCGTCCAGGCGCACTTCGCCCGACGTCGGCTGGTCCAGTCCCGCGCACAAACCGAGCAGTGTTGTCTTGCCGCTGCCGGAAGGCCCCACAATGGCGCGGGTTGATCCGGCGGGGATCGAGAAGGTGATATCCTTGACCACCGTGAGGATGGCGCCGCCGCTGGCGTACTCCTTGGTCAGATGTTTGACTTCCAAAATGGCCGGACCTGCCGTGACGTGTGAAGGGTTCATTTGGCTCCTAATTTTGGTCATGATCCTAATCGAGGAATGACGAATGTCGAAGCACGAATGACGGGAAGCTCGAATGACGAAATCCTAATGACGAATTTCAGCAAAGGCGGTGGGATGCCAGGGATCCCTTTCTGTCATTGGGTCGTTTGGCCATTCATTGGCCATTCGGATTTCGTTATTGTATCCTTGGTTATTCTTGCCGCGTCAGCCATCAGAAGTGCGCGAGCCATTCCCCGCCCAGGATGCCATCCGCAATCTGTCCCACTTCACCGTCCGGCCTGACGGGAGCACACATGCCCACCGGTTCGCCGATGGCTTGCTCGTCCGAATGATGGACAACCGTTGCCGCCGCTGGATTCCCGTTAGGCGCAAGGCCATCCGTCATTCCGTCGATCCTCGTCCATGAGGAGGTTTCGATAATGGCAGCCATGCGTTTGGTTGCATCCATCTCTCTCATCAACTCGTCGATGGCTCTGGTCAAATGCGCCGTTTTAGATTTGACTTCCAATTCCAATTCGGCCCGCAACTGTTTTTCGACGCGCTCGATGCGCACGCGTTCTTTCAGCATGGTTTCCAGGTGGATCATGCCGATCAGCAGGAGAAATGAAATGAGCACGTAGATCGCGCTGACCTTAAGCGCGGAGTTGCCGCCGTCATCGAACCAGGCCGTGGCTTGAATCAACTGGAGCAGCGCCAGAAGCGAGAAGGCGCAGAACAGCGACCAGCCCACGCGGGCCGTGCCATAGCGCCGATTGAGCCGCAGGGCGTAGCTGGCCACGATAAATTGCAGGCCGCTGGCGACGCAGCCCATGATATGTGATTCACTCATACAGACCTCCAGAATTGAGGCATGTTGTGTCCTGTTTCTGACAGTATTGCTTCCCATGCCCGCGTTGTCTTCTCATGCCCCCAGATAAGCATGAATGAGGCCAATTACTCCATTTTTCCCAATGCGCGTTTGATGGTTTCGGGGTCCCTGGTCGGCGGCTGGCAGGCGGTGCCGGTGCAGAGATAAACGATCGGCGCGTTCTTCACCGGCAATCTTTTCGCGAAGTCCTCGACGGCCCCGCTGTTGCCCAACACCACTTTGTTCGGCTGATGGACGCCGTGGATGGCATGGAGCAATGCCACCGTTTCCGGATGGCGCGGGTCGCCCGCCACCACCACGCGCACCGGTTCGTGCAAAAGAAAATCCAGTCCCATCAACAAGTGCGGAACGGCCTGGGGCAATTCCTGCAGGCGCGCCGCAAAAAGCCGCAACGTTTTCTCCGCCGCCTCCTTGAATTCTTTCCGGTCCGTGATCGCCCCCAGCCGCAGCAGCGCCAGGACCGCCGTCGAGTTGCCCGACGGCTCCGCCCCGTCGTAATCTTCCTTGACGCGCAGGATCAAATCCTTCGTTCCCGCCGCGCTGTCATAAAAGCCGCCCTCCTTCCCGTCGTAAAATTTGGCCAGCATCGTTTCCGCCAGCGCCACCGCGAAATCCAGGCGCTGCGGCTCCAGCGTCGCTTCATAGAGATCGAGGGTCCCTGACAGCAGATTCGCGTAGGCAGTCAATAATTGGACGGAATCGCGCCCGCCCTGCCGCCAGCGGTGATGGAGCGTTTTGCCCGGGGCGTCCCACAGTTTGTTCCGCAAAAAAGCCAGGTTCTTCTCCGCGGCGGCGCGGTACGTTTCATCGCCCAGAACGGCCCAGGCCCGGGCCAGCGCTCCCAGCATCATGCCGTTCCACGACGCCAGCACTTTGTCATCCAGGTGGGGGCGGACCCGCTTGTTGCGCGCTTTGAGGATTTTTTTCTTCGCCGAAGCCAGCGTGGCCCGTTCGCCCTGCGACAATTGCGGATCAGCCACGCTCAGGACATTTTGCCCCGGCAGCGGATAGGGATCGCTATGGTCCGCAAAGTTGCCCTGCGTGGTCACTCCAAAATACCGCGCCGCCACGTTAAATTCCCCGGTGGTCAACAACCCGGAAAGCTCCTCCTTCGTCCAACAGTAGAATTTACCCTCCTTGCCTTCGCTGTCCGCGTCTTCCGCCGAATAAAACCCGCCTTCGGGATCGGTCATGTCGCGCAAGACGTAGCGGATGATGTCCCGGGCCGCTTCCGCGTGCTCCGGCCGCCCGCCCGCCAGGTGGGCGTCAAGATAAAGAGCCACCAACTGCGCGTTGTCATAGAGCATTTTCTCAAAATGCGGCACCAGCCATCTGGCATCGACCGAGTAACGGGAAAAACCGCCGCCGATCTGGTCGTGGATGCCGCCCGCCGCCATGCGGTCGCAGGTGTGCAGGACCATCTTGACGGCCACGGGATCGCTGGCCTCCCGCGCGTAACGCAGCAGGAAGGCGGGTTCGCTGGGCCGGGGGAATTTCGGCGCGCCGCCGAAGCCGCCGTTTTCCGGATCATATTCCCGTTTGAAGACCGCGGCCGCGTTGGTCAGCAACGCGGGAGACAGAAACAAATCATTGGGCTGGCGCGCCGTGAAACCTTCCAGCTTTTGGTGGAAATCCCTGGCCGTATCCAGCACCTGGCCCCGGCGCGTTTCCCAAAGTTTGGCAATCTGCCGCAACACCTGTCCGAAGCCCGCATGGCCGTATTTGTCCTCCGGCGGATAATACGTCCCGCCATAAAACGGCTTCAAATCCGGCGTCAAAAAGCAATTCAGCGGCCATCCGCCCTGGCCGGACATGGCCTGCACGGCTGTCATGTAGATTTTATCCACGTCCGGGCGCTCCTCCCGGTCCACCTTGATGCTGACAAAATGGGAGTTGAGAAAATCGGCCGTCTCCCGGTTCTCGAACGATTCCCGCTCCATGACGTGGCACCAATGGCAGGTCGAATAGCCGATACTCAAAAAAATGGGCTTGTTTTCCCGGCGCGCCCTGCCGAACGCCTCCTCGCCCCACGGATACCAATCGACCGGATTATGCTGGTGTTGCAGCAAGTAAGGCGACTTCTCGCCGGCGAGGCGATTGGTCTGCGCAGTTGGATGGACTTTGCCGGACACAATTAAATCCAAGCTTGGGACATTCCCCCGCCCCGCGCAACATCTTAATCCCAACCATTAATGGTGGAGATCATTAAAATCGAAATCCGTGACTGCCTCGGCCGCGAGCGTGCCTACGCTGCGGTACAGTTCGAGGACGTTGCCGCTGCCGTCGGGGTGGACCCGGTTGGAAAGAAAAATGAAAAACGTCCTGGAAAATGGATCAATCCAAAAGGCGATGCCGGTGTAACCGGTGTGGCCGTAGGAGCCAATCGGAAAATGCCCGCCGCGCGCGCGGCTGTAGCCGGAATCGATGTCCCAGCCAAAACCGCGCCGGTCCTTCATGCCGGGCGGGGTCTGCACGCTGGTCATCATCCTGACAGTTTCCGGTTTGAAAATGCGCGCGCCGTCCAGTTCGCCCAAATTGAGCATCATGCGGGCGTAGCGGGCCAGATCGGGCGCGGTGGTGAAGACGCCGGCGTGGCCCGCCACCCCGCCCATGAAACGGGCCGTCGGATCATGCACCACGCCCCGCAGCATCACCCCGTCGGTCATCTCGGTGGGCGCGATGCGCGGGAGCTTTCCCTTGTCGGGAAGATAACCGGTATCAACCATCTTCAAGGGCCGGTAGATTTCTTTGGCGCAAAATTCATTCAAGGGCGTATGGGAAACGCGGGCGACGATTTCGCCGAGCAGGATGAAATTGATGTCGCTGTAGAGAAATTCCCGGCCGGGAGGGGCCTTGAGTTTGATGGCGCAGACCAGACGGATGGCGGTTTCCGTCCCGTGCCATTTGGGATGGGGGCTGACACCCTCCGGCAGGCCCGAAGTGTGGGTCAGAAGCTGGCGCACGGTGATTCGCTCTTTGCCATCACCAGTGAATTCGGGAATGTAGGAGTGAACCGGCTCATCCAGTTTGATCTGGCCGCGCTCCCACAGAATCATTACCGCGGGCGTGGTAGCGAGCACTTTGGTCACGGAAGCAACATCGAATATTGTGTCGCGCGTCATGGTTTCCGGGGCGGGGATGAGGGCGCGATGGCCGTAAGCTTTCCAATAATGGCCGGAGCCATGTTCAACCCAGACGACGGCCCCCGGCAGGCGGCGCCCGGCGATGGCCTGGTCAATGGCGGCATCGATCTTCGCCAGTCGGGCGGGGTCCAGGGGCCGGACCTGGGTGACGCAGGCGGGGAGAAGAGCCAGGACGAGACAAAGAGCGCTGCGCGACATAAATGACTAATGACGAAACCCTAATGACAAATCAACCCCGAAAGCTTTCGGGGTCAATGCCCAAGTGAGCCAATGACGAAAAGCCGCGGCAGCCAGCCATTGATCATGGCGGGTTTCTGCAGGATTGATAGATAAGTCCAAAAAATCGGTAACACGGTAACAAGTGTTGATAGTCAACGACTTAGCCGGTAACACGATCAGCTACAGACCAGTAACATGTTACTGCTTTTTGTCTCTCGCCGCTTCAGAAGCTGTATAAATATAGCCATCTGAAAAGCGAACGGCTCAAGGAGTCTCTGATTGCCGCAGATATGTTGCCAAATCCACCGACCATCTGTCTTTGGTGACAACGGCTCTGCTTGCACGGCTGATGAGCACTTGCCTTGTCGCCTTGGATAGCGCGGCGACTTTCTCCAGCCGTGTGAAATCCTCCTGAGAGGGCGAGGTGGTCAGTTTGATCTCGATGATTTCACGCTGTTTGCCGGATTCCAGCAACAGATCCGCCTCCAAGCCGTCCTGGGTGCGAAAAACTGTTGCAGCCGGGCGAGCACCAACTTGGACACGGCACGTTTAATCATTCACGCAAAATAGAAATCAATTTCTGTTTTGCAAGGAAAATCTGGACGTTTAAATCCTGGTCAGCGGCTGAAGCGGCGCCTAATTCCAGCACGGTTACCGGATGGGCAGGAAGCCGGCTCAACGCGCCTGAAGTTGGCTCCACGTTTCAAACCGAGGCGAAGCCAACAGAAAACACGAGAGTTTGAAAAGTGAGAATTGGCGCCTGCACGCCTGCACGGGCGAAAAGGTCGTCTGAAATTTCAATGGTTGCCGTCATCAACCCAGGGATTGAGGGTTTTGGCATGGCGGAAATCTTTCACGTTGCGCGTGGCCACGGTGGCTTCATGTCGCACGGCCATCGCATCAATCAGGCTGTCCCAAAATGCTTGTGGCTGGCGTTTCACTTCCGGAGAATGTTTTAACCGGCCCCATGTCCGCGCCGATTCCACGTCCCAATCCATCACCGTGGCACCATGCGTTCTCAAAAAAGCGTCCAACTTCGCATTGATTTCCAGCCGCCGCGCCGCGCTGGGCGATGCTTCCGCGCCCTCCTGAATCTCCGCGATGACGGGAACCGGCAAATACCAATCTGATGAAAAAAACCAAGCCACGACAGCGGCATCCGGCTTGGGCTTCCACAATTCGGAGAGGACATTGTTGTCCAACAGATAGATCACTTGCGGGGAAGAAATTCAACCGGGCCAATGGCGATCAAATCCTCGCACGCCGCACGCCGGTCGATTTTTCGCAACGGGATTATTTCGGCGCACGGCTGGCCATGCCCGGTCAACGCGAGCTTTTCGCCCCCGTGAATCACCGGACGGACAACCTTTGCCGTGTCTCGCCGCCGTTGAGTCAATGTTGCTTTCATGCCTCTAAAATACACACTTTTAACACTGGTGCAACTGATTTCCGGCACCGCATTTCCATCATGATTATCGGGCAGGCAAGAAGACAGCTCAAGGCGCCTGAAGTTGGCCCCAGGTTTCAAACCGATGCGAAGCCAACAGAAAACACGAGAGTTTAAAAAGTGAGTACTGGCGCCTGCATGACACCTTGAGGAGAAGCAAAAAAGACTCTGAATTTGTTTTGAGTGCAGCCAGAAATTTGATTATTATGGTCACTGAAGAAAATGTTCACCGAACAGCCAATTATGCCGGGCATGCCTCCTTTGGAGAAACAACCACGTGATTCTTTGGATCGTCGGCGTGGACCTGCCAGGGTCGAACGGGAAGACAACAAGCTTAAGCTGGGCGACCGTGCCGCGCACCAGTGGTATCGGTTTGTCCTTTCCTTCCCTCCTCATTTGGTTCGGGATTACGTTGCAAAATTCGGGCTGAATTCGCATCATCGAGTGCTTGATCCGTTCTGTGGCACAGGAACGACAGCGGTCGAGTGCCAGAAGCTCGGCATCCCAGCCTTCGGGTTGGAAGCAAATCCGGTGGCCTGTTTCGCCAGCCAAACGAAGCTCCAATGGGACATCGCCCCGCAGAAGCTTTTACGTCATGCTCTGATGGTTGCTGAAACGGCGAATCGGCGGCTGGAACAAGATGGCTTTTTCGATGATGACGTTTATCGCCTTTTCGAACGTCCGCCTGGAACCAACGGAAAATTGCGCTCACTGCCGGATGAAGCCTCTGATCTACTATTGACGAATTCAATCAGCCCAATCCCGCTGCACAAGACGCTCGTTCTGCTCGAAGCTTTGGCGGAACATCATGACGACCATTTCACCAATCATGAGCGACTGGCGTTGGCGACTGCTCTCGTGAACGGGATTAGCAACCTGCATTTCGGCCCTGAAGTTGGTGTGGGACCCGCCAAATCCGACGCTCGCGTTGTTTCTCTTTGGCTGGATGGCGTCCGGGCTATGGCTCAAGACTTGGAAATCCTGGGCAAAACGAAAACGGCGAAAGCAATGGTTTACCAGGCGGACGCACGGGATGGCGCGCCCATGTTGCCTGCAAATTCAGTCGATGCGGTTATCACTTCCCCGCCTTATCCCAATGAAAAGGATTACACTCGCACGACCCGACTTGAATCGGTGCTGCTGGGATTCATCCAATCCAAGAAGGAGTTGCGTTCTCTCAAGAAGCAGATGGTTCGCTCCAACACGCGGGGTGTTTACAAGGCGGATACGGACGATGTTCTCGTGGAGGGCCACCCTCAAATTGACGGCATCGCCGCTGCCATTGAAAAACGACGCATCGAACTGAACAAAGATTCCGGTTTTGAGCGGCTTTATGCGCGGGTGACCAAGCTCTACTTCGGCGGTATGGCGCGGCATCTTGCCGGGTTGCGCCGCGTGCTGCGCCCCGGAGCGCAACTGGCCTACGTGGTGGGCGATCAGGCGTCCTACCTTCGGGTGATGATTCGCACGGGACAATTGCTGGCAGGCATCGCGGAATCGCTCGGTTACGAAGTCGTCGGTTTGGATTTGTTCCGGACCCGCTTGTCAACCGCCACCAAGGAACAGTTGCGTGAGGAAGTTGTGGTTCTTCGTTGGGACGGCAGCAAACACGGTAAAAAGTGAGGGATATGAAGCGAAAAAACCGGTATTCCGCCATCATCGAAAGAATCTTTACCAGCAAATACATAGCCGGAATGAGACAGGTGGACTTTGAGCGGGAGGAATTTGAAACCGTCGCGCGCCAGCTTCGAATCAAACTGCCAAAGAACCTTGGCGACTTGGTTTATTCTTTTCGATACCGGGCTGATTTGCCCAAGAGTATTCAAGAAAAGGCGGGCGCTGGCGAAACGTGGATCATTCGACCCATTGGGAAGGGACAGTATCGCTTGGCCTTGGCAGCTGATTGTCCCATACAGCCGAACCCAAACCTCGCGACGACAAAAGTTCCTGACGCGACACCCGGCATTGTCACGAAATACGCATTCGGCGACGAGCAGGCCTTGTTGGCGCGGCTCCGCTACAATCGCCTGATCGACATCTTTACCGGTGTGACCTGTTACTCGTTGCAAAACCATCTGCGAACCACCGTTCCAGGAATGGGGCAGGTGGAGACAGATGAACTCTACGTTGGGGTGGACAAAAAGGGCGCGCACTACGTTTTCCCTGTTCAGGCGAAAGGCGGCAGCGATAAATTGAACGTGGTCCAGATTGAACAGGATTTTGCCGTTTGCGCGAACAAATTCTCCGGGCTGATTTGCCGGCCTCTCGGAGCACAGTTTATGGGTGGCGGAATAATCGCACTGTTCGAGTTTGAACAGGCCGATGGCAGCGTCAGGATCAGTGCCGAAAGGCATTATAAACTCGTCCCACCCGAAGAAGTCACGAAAGAGGACCTGGAAAGCTATCGGCAGCGAATCGCTGACTGAAATTATTTGAATCGATATGTCTTCAAGCTGCTGCATGACAAACCAGGACACTAAATTTTTGTCAATAGTGAGGACACTTGGACAAATCGGCCAAAACTATGGTGCCACATTTGATAGATCATGTTGATTCGCAATGATTTACGCCTTCACTAAGCGCCATTCAGGACTGACGCTTGCACGCTTCCATGAGGCTCGTATTGTCACTTAAAGACGATTACAAAATTTGTTGAAATATTTCCTTGTATAGGAACGAAGTATTTGTAATAGTCCCGCCCGAAGTGATATGGCGCGGGAAGCAAATCACAAAGCCCCACTCAACGCCTGGAGTGGCTCTGAAAACGTCTATTTCACCCTACACCAAATTGAGTATGAACAATGAAAGTCAGTCATAGTAAATTGGAAGGTTCAGTCCTTTCACTATCGTAACAGAGGGCACGATCAATGAACTATGAAAAAAACGGGAGAGTAATCGAACTCGCCGAGTGGTTCGTAGGTATTACTGGTATAATCTATGTCACAGGATTTTTAGTCGCGATGACTTTCGCGGACTACATGGGCGCACGCGAAGTAATTTCTGAGTTTCTCCGGGCAAAATACCTCCACGTTGGCATACTCGGTGTGGCCCTGCCGGTAATCGTTATTGGCGCTGTCTATGCCATTATCGAACTCAACTCGCCCGGCATGATGCCGGCGGGCGCAAAATTGCACGGTTCCAGCGTGATTTTAGTCTTTAACCTTCTCTTCGCGTTTTACACATTCGTGCTGTTTACTCCAACGGGTTTCTTGAGGGCTTCTCCCTATCTGATTTTGACCATCTTTGGCGTGACATTCGCAGGACTGATCGCAGTTCAGATGGCAGAGAACATCATCATTGAAAAGCATCGCGCGAAATTCGACTCTGTAGCACGCTGGATTCTTTGTGGTCTTATTGTGATAGGGTTGGACTCTTACTGCTTTTCCGCAATAGCTGTCCGTTTGTGGGAGATATTTTTCGTTCGCGGAAAGACATTTCTGCTATTCGTCGCGAGCATGGCTTTTATCGTTGGCAGGCTCAAATGCCGTATTGAGACATACGAAAATCCACGAGCGAAGGCTGCGCTGATGATTATGACTTCGTGCATATTCGGACCGCTGTATTTTTTGACAGTATTGACTTTTTCGTATACGATTTACCCGAACATACCTGCCAATCGCGGAGGCGGTGACTTTACAGAGGCGCCGGCAATTGTGGTTTATTATGACAACCGCCAGACAAATGCAGTCCCAAAGGAAATCAACCGCGGAGGAGTTTCACAGCCACTTGTGTTGATTGAAGAATCTGAGAAATGGCTTGTGGTCGCCGATTCGCAAGACGGCGGTGGTCCTAAAGCATGGCGGGATGGTGAAGGCAAGCCTCAAATCTATTCGATAAACCGGGATAGCGTTGTGTCATTCATCTACCAAAGCCGCAAACTACCGTGAAAGTGAATGGTCCTCGGAAATTGCTATTCCGTTAATCATTTCCCATTTTCTTTTCCAGTTTCCGCCGCGCGTCGGCGGGCAATGGAAAATCGTCCTCCCCGGCCAGCCATTGCCAGGCTTGCGGCAAGTCGAGTTTATTTTGTGAGGCGGCGCAATAGTTCGCGTGGAGGGATGATTTCAATGCCGAAAGGTTTCTTCATCGCCAGCAAGTCGTCATCGCGGGAAACGATGACTTTCGCCCCGGCAGACAAGGCACAGGCCAGATAGGGGTCATCTTTCACATCGCGGCTCCGTTGTTTGCCCAACAGCGACGGTTCCACCAGATTCACCTGGTCGTAATACCACGCCAGCAGATTGTGCGGCGGGTGTTTGAATTTGTCTCCGCGTTCTGCCACCAGATCGCGGACTTCTTCCAGAATTTCCAGCGTGGCAAAAACGGCCATTCGCCGCCTGGCCATCGCCAGCAGGCAACGGTGAGCTTCCCCACGCCAGCCCACACCGGCAAAGACGACATTGGCATCAAGAACGATGCGCACGTTTCTTCCTCTCCTCCCGGAGGCGATGCTGGGTCTTCACGATTTCCGCCATTTCTTCGTCCGATGGATCGCCCAGTGGCGCGCCCTCGATGGCTTTTTCCAAAAAGGCCACATCCGCCTCAATTTGCTCCTGGCGGCGCTTGCGGATCAGATCGCGCATGTATTCGCTCATGGAGTCAAACGCGCGCGCTTCCGAATCAGACCGGGCAAACTCCGCCAGTTCGGGGTTCAATGAAATGTTGATGGTCACTGCTTTCATAAGGAGAGGATAGCACGATGGCAAACCATGTCAAGGCTTGCCAATAAGAGTTGCCCTTGGGGGATGGCTGAGAATTCATGCTTGGGCAAACCTCGATCTGCCGGGGAAAATGACCAATGACGAAATCCTAATGACCAATCCCATAAGAATGACGAATGACGAAATCCTAATGACCAATCAATGCCCAAATGACCCAATGACGAAAAAGGGACTCCGGGCATCGCACCGCTTTTGGCTTCGTCATTGGTCGTTTTCCACCATTCCCTGGTCGTGCTTGGAAATTCGTCATTTTCAACGTCATCCCCAATCATTAGCGATGTGCTTGCAGACTCACCAAAATGGCGCAACGGCTTTGACCGGGGATTCCGCCGGCGGGACGCCGACGGGTGCGGTCGAGACGACCGCGCTCCCGTGGAAATCGCCAAGGATTGAGGATGCCCGTTCCATGCCAAAAACCGCTTGACGTTCACATCGGCCTCAAGTATGCTTGCCCCAATGTTAATCGAAACGCTGCAAGTCCTGGTGGTAAACGGGGTCGTCGTCGTTGGCGGCCATGCCGTTGGGTCTTGTCGCGTTTAAGGCAAATTTCGACAAAACTCCCACGGCTGGAAACGGTCGTGGGTTTTTTATTCCCACTCCGGCCAGCCCAATAACAATATGAAAACAGTGAAACTTGAGAAACGGAAAGCAACAGCGACCAAGGCGGAAATCGGCCAGCCCATGATGGGCCGCGATATCCTGGTCCGGGCTTTGGAACGGGAAGGGGTGGAGTGCATTTTCGCCTATCCCGGCGGGGCCAGCATGGAAATCCACCAGGCCCTGACGCGCTCGACCATTCGCACGATATTGCCGCGCCACGAACAGGGCGGTGGCTTCGCCGCCGGCGGTTACGCCCGCGCCACGGGCCGGGCCGGCGTTTGCATGGCCACGAGCGGGCCGGGCGCGACGAACCTGGTCACAGCCATCGCCGATGCCTACATGGATTCCGTGCCGCTGGTCGCCATCACCGGCCAGGTGCCGCAAGCCATGATTGGCAAGGGCGCGTTCCAGGAGACGGACTTCTTCGGCATGACGCTGCCCGTCGTCAAGCATAGTTATTTGATCACCGACGTGAATGACATCGCGCGCATCGTCAAGGAGGCCATTTATATCGCCACGACAGGGCGGCCGGGGCCGGTGGTGATTGATTTCCCCAAGAACCTGCAAACCAGCAAGACCCAGCCAGTCTGGCCCACGGAGGCCCATTTGCGCGGCTATGATCCCGACAAAAGGGCCGAGGACCTCGCGCTCAATGAAATCATCGGTTTGATTGCCAAGGCGGAGCGCCCGGTGCTCTATTGCGGAGGCGGCATCATCACGGCCAACGCCGCCCCGGAACTCCTGCAATTCGCCGAGGCCACGGGCATCCCGGTGGCCACCACCATCATGGGCTGCGGCGCGTTTCCTGAAACGCATCCCCTGTCCATGCGCTGGCTGGGGATGCACGGCTGCGCCACCGCCAATTGGGCGGTCAGCGGAGAATTCAAGCAGCGCAAGAGTCCGGACGAGCCGCTGGTCAAGATCAAGCCCGGCGCCGATTTGCTCCTGGCTTTTGGGGTGCGCTTCGACGACCGGGTGACAGGCAAAGTGGATGAGTTTTGCAAAACAGGGACCATTGTCCACGTCGATATCGACCAATCGGAGCACAACAAGAACCGCAAGGTCCATCTGGCCATCGAGAGCGACATCAAATACGCGCTGGGCCGGTTGAACGAAATGATCCGCAAACGGCCGATGCCGAAAAAATTCCCGGCCTGGCTCGCCCAAATCGAGGAATGGAAACAGCGCGCGCCGTTTCATTACGGGGTGACGGAGGAGGTCAACCGTTCCGAACACATGCGCGACCATATGCAAGGGCGCGAATCCGAAGTCATCCTGCCCCAGGTGGCGATCGAGATGCTTTACGAGCTGACCAAGGGCGAGGCGCTGATCACCACCGGGGTGGGCCAGCACCAGATGTGGGCTGGTCAATACTATAAATTCACGGCCCCGCGCCAGTTCATCACCAGCGCCGGTTTGGGCTCGATGGGCTTTGGCTATCCCGCCGCCCTCGGGGTCAAGGTCGCCTTTCCCGACAGGCAGGTGGTGGACATCGACGGCGACGGCTCCTTTCTCATGAACGTGCAGGAACTGGCCACGGCCCACATCGAAAGGATCGCGGCCAAGGCCATGATCCTGAACAACCAGCACCTGGGGATGGTGATGCAATGGGAGGACAGTTTTTACCAGGGCAACCGGGGCCACACCTACCTGGGCGACCCGGATCACCGGCGGGGGATATATCCCGACTACGTGGCCATGGCCCGGAGCTTCAATGTCCCGGCCCAGCGCGTCATGTATAAAAAGGACCTGCGCGGCGCCATGCAGCAGATGCTGGATTCCGACCAGCCGTATGTGCTGGATGTCATCTGCCCCTACACCGAGCACGTCATCCCGTTCATCCCGGCGAACCGGACGGTGGCGGACATGATCTATTGAGCGGGCAAAGCTCTTCTGCTCATAATCTTGATCCTGATCTTAATCTCAATCCAGAGAGATTAGGATTAAGATTAAGATTAGGATTAGGAGAAAGATTGGGAGGGACTGCACAAATCGTGAAGTGCGCATCGCTTCAAGAGTGCATTTCACTTTTTCGGATAAGTTATGTCCGCGAAGTAATACTTTAAGATTTTGAACTTTTCGATTGAGAATTGGCCATTGAAAATTTGTTATTGGTCATCGGAAGACGTTTGTCTGTCGTTTCAATCGCCGGAACTTTTCCCAAGGCAGAGAAGCGCACAAATCGTGAAGTGCGCATCGCTTCAAAGTTGCCGCAAGCGGGGCTTGCTGATGGCGGCGGGTTTGTTACCGTGGGTGTTCATGTTAAGCCGCATTCCTGCCATCATCATCGCCGGATTCGCCCTCGGGGTTTCCGCAGCGCAAATTGAGTTTGACTTCAGCAAGGACGCCGTGGACCAGGCGCCGCCGGGATTTCTCAGCCTGGTCACGGGCCGGGGCGAACCGGCGCAATGGAAGGTCGTGGACGTACAGGTGCCGCCTCTTCTCACGCCCCTCGAACCCAGCGCGCCGGGCAACACCGCCCAACGCGCCGTCCTCTCCGTTCAATCCTTCAACCTGGACGAGGACCATTTTCCCGTGCTGCTTTACACCAATGAAATCTTCAGCGACTTTACGCTGAGCACGCGTTTCAAGCTGGCCGGGGGCATTGTCGAGCCGTCGGCCGGGGTGGTGTTCCGCGCGCAGGACCAAAGCAATTATTACGTGGTCCGGGCCAGCGCGGAGGGCAATCTGCTGTGGTACCGGGTGGTGGGCGGCCAGAGCTACACCGGGCTTGGCATTGGCGTAAAAGTGCCGATGGCCAAAGACGTCTGGCGGGAATTGCGCGTCGAATGCGCGGGCAGCCGGATACGCTGCTATTTGGATGGCCGGCTGGCCATTCCGCCGGCCCGGCCGGGAGCGCCCACCAATGAACTGGCCATCAATGACACCACCTTTGCGCGCGGCAAAGTCGGCTTTTGGACCAAGGCCGATTCCAAATGTTATTTTGTGGACGCGCGGGTCCAATACACCCCGCGTGTGCCGTATGCCCAGGTCGTCATCAACAACATCGTCAAGGAATATCCGCGCCTGCTCGGCCTGAAGGTCTATGCCAGCAAGGGTCCGGGCCTGCCGGTGGTCGTCGGCGCCATGAACGAGCATGACTTTGGCGCGGCGGGAACGAAAACAGAGGCGGATGTAATCGAGCGCGGCTCAGTTTATTATCTCAAGGAGGACAAGACGGTGGAAATAACGATGCCCCTGCGCGATCGCAACGGGGACATTGTGGCGGCGGTCGCAGTCAAAATGAAAACATTTCACGGCGAAACCCAGGCCACCGCGGTGGCCCGCGCCACCATTGTCAAGAAAGCGCTCGAACTGCAGATCCAGACCATGCAGGACATAAATGGCTAGCCTGCATTTCTCACCAATAGATTTTTGAGAAAGAATTTCTGGTTTTTCGAACCGAAAAAAACAGGTCTGCAACTGGATGGGGGTGTGCATGGCAGAAACGCGTCGCTCCGGCGCGTTTTG